>ENA-ORNZ01000350-ORNZ01000350.1-human-gut-metagenome-genome-assembly--contig:-NODE-350-length-68986-cov-4.989366_pt1 | contig 68986 bp, 70 predicted proteins | sample MGYA00242124_ERZ509040 | MGnify/ENA primary metagenome ERZ509040 (study PRJEB26280, sample SAMEA2338733) | human gut metagenome | biome: human gut; feature: human-associated habitat; material: faeces... | reverse complement strand
TATTTACATCATTTTTCTTATTTACACCATCTAAGGACTTCATTGTCGGGAACAGGATAACGTCTCTGATAGAAACGGATTCTGTCAGCAGCATAACAAATCTGTCGATACCAACACCCAGACCGCCTGTAGGGGGCATACCGTATTCCAGAGCAGTCAGGAAGTCCTCATCAATCATATTTGCCTCATCGTCGCCGTTTTCGCGCAGATATTCCTGATATTCAAAACGCGCGCGCTGGTCGATGGGATCGTTCAGCTCGGAGTATGCGTTGCCGTATTCTCTGCCGACAATAAACAGCTCGAATCTTTCTGTAAATTCCGGTTTATCGGGCTTTCTCTTTGTCAGAGGAGAAATTTCTACAGGGTAATCAATGATGAAGGTAGGCTGAATCAGGTTCTTTTCTACGAATTCTTCAAAGAACAGGTTCAGAATATCGCCCTTTACATGGCGTTCTTCAAATTCCACGCCCTTTTCTGCCGCGATTTTCTTTGCTTCCTCTGTATCCTTCACCTGGTCGAAATCAACGCCTGTAAACTGCTTTACGGCATCTGTCATTGTGATTCTTGCGAAGGGCTGACCCAGATCCAGATCATAGCCGCCATAGGTAATCTTTGTTGTGCCCAGCACGTTCTGTGCTACGGTACGGAACATTTCTTCCGTAATGTCCATCATGCCCTTGTAATCTGTGTAGGCCTGATACAACTCCATCAGCGTGAATTCGGGGTTATGACGAACGGAAATGCCCTCGTTTCTGAATACACGACCGATTTCATATACTCTTTCAAAGCCGCCGACAATCAGTCTCTTCAGGGGCAGCTCCAGCGCAATACGGCAGTACATATCAATATCCAGTGTATTGTGGTGTGTGATAAAGGGTCTTGCGGACGCACCGCCGGGGATGGTCTGCAAAACGGGAGTTTCTACCTCTAAGAAGCCCTTTGCGTCCAAAAACCTTCTGATTTCTGTAATAATTTTGGAACGCTTGATAAAGGTATCTCTGGATTCGGGGTTTACAATCAGGTCTACATATCTCTGTCTGTAGCGCAGCTCCTGATCCTTCAGACCATGGAACTTTTCGGGCAGAACCTGCAGGCTCTTGGAAAGCAGAACAACCTCTTTTGCGTGTACGGAAATTTCGCCTGTTTTTGTTTTGAATACAAAGCCCTTGATGCCGATGATATCACCGATGTCATATTTTTTGAATGCAGCGTAATCCTCCTCGCCTATGTCATTCTTGCTGACATAGGACTGCATCAGACCGTTTCTGTCCTGAATATTGCAGAAGGATGCCTTCCCCATGATACGCTTGCTCATCAGTCTGCCTGCGATGCAAACATCCTTATTTTCCAGCGCATCAAAGTTCGCTCTGATTTCGTCGCTGTGGTGTGTCACATCATATTTTACAATCTGGAAGGGGTCCTTGCCTGCTTCCTGCATCTGTGCCAGCTTTTCTCTTCTGATTCTATTCTGTTCACTCAGCTCCTGCTGGGTCAACTCCTTATTTTCCTCTGCCACTTTTCTTCCTCCTGTCCGTTCTTTTGTAATGGTTTTATTTTGTAAATCTCAGCACCTTGAATTCTACTTCGCCGTCAGGTGTTTCAATCATAATGATATCGTCCTTTTTATGTCCCAGAAGTGCCATGCCGACAGGGGATTCGTTGGAAATTCTGCCGTTCATGGGGTCTGCCTCTGCAGAGCCTACAATGGTGTATTCCATTTCCTCGTCAAATTCCACATCCAGCACCGTTACGGTCGTACCCAGGCTGATGGTATCCTTTGCACCCTCTTCTTCATCGATAACCTCTGCATTGCGCAGCATTTTTTCCAGCTGCACGATACGCGCTTCGATTTCTGCCTGTTCTTCCTTCGCTGCATCATATTCGGCGTTTTCGGAAAGGTCACCCTGACCTCTTGCTTCTTTAATTTTTTCTGCTACGTCTTTTCTGCGGACGGTTTTCAGGTTTTCCAGCTCCGCCTCCATGTTTTTCAGACCGTCATAGGTCAAAACAACTTTCTTTTCTGTCATGGGTGTGTCACTCCTCGTTTTAGTCTCATTTCATGCTTTCCTCGTTTTAGACAAGGAAAAAAGGAAGGCTTGCGATTACCCTCCCGAACTATCGTAATATTATATACTGATTCCGATCGGATTGTCAACGCTTTTTCCTTGAAAAATCAAGGCTTCTTATCCGGATACAGCTTTATTTTTACCCTTTTGCCGAAGGCGGAAAAGCCCGAAACGGAAAAGCCCTTCTCCTGCAAGGCGGAAAACAGCCGCTCCCCGTCCCAATCCTCTGCCGAAAAGCCTTCCCGAAACGCCGCGCAGCCAAGGTATGCCCTCGCCTCGGCAAGCCTGCCCTCCATCTGCTCACCGCCCTCTGCCGCCATGCGGAAAAAGAACCCCTCCGCCGCCGAAATATCCGGACGCAGACTCCTAAGCCGCCGCAGAACAGGGCGATTGCCTGCGAAATCCAGCCAGATGCACCCTCGCTTCAGAATATGCTCATAGGCACGCTGCTCCATGCCGCAGGAAAGCACCACATCCGCCGCCCCAAGCGCAGCATTTTTCGGGGAGGAAAAGACCTCCGCCATCAAGCCGCGCTCCGCATAAAGCCGCTGCACCACGCCCTCTGCCGTTTCCGGCTCCTGCGTAAAAATGGCAAGGCGGTTCACCTCATTTCCCAGAGAGGAAAGCACCCTCCCCCAGATATGCGGCTCGCCCCCTGCCAGAAGAAATGCCGATTCCTCCGGATTTCTGCCCTGCCGGCGCAATGCCTCTGCCGCACCTGCGAAGGCAAAAAGCTGTGCCAGCCTGCGCCCCTCGGCAAAGGGAAGCCGTTCTCTGGGAAATTCTCCCTCGGCAGGCGGCACAATGATGGCGGCACCCGCTTCCTCCAGGGCTGCCAGAAGGCGCACCGCCCCCCTTCTCCAATCTGCTGTCAGTACGGCTGTCCGCTCTGCCTGCAAAATGCCTGTCAGTACCCCGTCCACTCGTGTCAGTGTGTACGGGTAAGTGTCCACTGTTTTTCTCTGTCTCCACCGCTGCGGCAGCAGCTTTGTCCACTTAGGAAGGACAGGCTCCTCCCCCTCTTCCAGAAATCGCACTCTTGCCGGTTCCATGCTCTATTCCCCCTTTTCCGATAGGCTTTTTCCCTGTTTTGTCAGAGAAATTCGCCTGCTTTTTCCTTAAAACTCCATACGATTCCAAAAAATTACATCCGTTTGTACTTTTCTTAATGCAAAACTTACAAGTATTTAATTTTGTACACAAAATACAAGTTCTTTTTCTCGTACAGTATTGACAACAAAATTTCAATAATCTAACATTAAATTATACAAAAGATAGCAATTTCCCATTCAGACGGGAACCCGATACAGGATAACAAATCACTATTTCTATCCCTTACTATTTATATGAAAGGAGTCCACACCATGAACACAAAAATGATGAAAACCATGGATGGTAATGAAGCTGCGGCATACGTTTCCTATGCCTTCACAGAGGTCGCAACGATTTACCCCATCACTCCCTCCTCCCCTATGGCGGAGCACGTAGACAGCTGGGCTGCAAACGGCAAAAAGAATATCTTCGGTCAGACCGTGCGTCTGCTGGAGCTGGAATCCGAAGCAGGTGCCGCAGGCGCAATGCACGGCGCTCTGGAGGCAGGCACACTGGCAACAACCTATACCGCATCTCAGGGGCTGCTGCTGATGATTCCCCCGATGTACAGAATCGCAGGGCAGCTGAAGCCCGGCGTATTCCACGTTGCATCCAGAACCGTTGGTACACATGCCTTCTCCATCTTCGGCGATCACTCCGACGTTATGTCCTGCCGTCAGATTGGCTGCGCAATGCTTTCCTCCGCATCCGTACAGGAGGTTATGGACTTAGCAGGTGTGGCACACCTTTCCGCAATCAAGGGCAGCGTTCCCTTCATCCACTTCTTCGATGGCTTCCGCACCTCTCATGAGCTGCAGAAAATCGAAGTAATGGACTATGAGGATCTGGAAAAGCTGGTGGATCAGGATGCACTGAAGAAATTCAGAAAGAATGCACTGAATCCCGAACACCCCGTTCAGCGCTCCACCGTACAGAACCCCGACGTATTCTTCCAGAACAGAGAGGCATGCACACCCTTCTACACCAGACTGCCTGAAATCGTAGAGGAATACATGAACGAAATCAACAAAATTACAGGCAGAAATTACAAGCTGTTCAACTACTTCGGCGCAGCTGATGCAGAGCATGTTATCGTAGCGATGGGCTCCGTGACAGGCGTTGCGCAGGAGGTTGTGGAAAGCTTGACCGCAAAGGGCGAAAAGGTTGGTTTCCTGCAGGTTCACCTGTACAGACCCTTCTCTCTGGCACACTTCGCAGCAGCTCTGCCCGAAACAGTAAAGGTTCTGACCGTTCTGGACAGAACAAAGGAACCCGGCGCACTGGGCGAGCCTCTTTACGGCGATGTTTGTTCCGCACTGATCGAAACAGGCAGAACCACAAAGGTTCTGGCAGGCAGATACGGTCTGTCCTCCAAGGATGTGACTCCTGCACAGATTATCGCAGTATTTGACAACATGAAGGGCGCACAGAAAAACCACTTCACCGTTGGTATCATTGATGATATTTCCAACAGCTCCATCGAGGTTGGCGCAGAGCCCGATCTGGCTGACGCAAGCACCGTATCCTGCAAATTCTGGGGTCTTGGCTCCGATGGTACGGTTGGCGCAAACAAAAACTCCATCAAAATCATCGGTGACCACACAGATAAATACGCACAGGCTTATTTTGAATATGACACAAAGAAATCCGGCGGTATCACACGTTCTCACCTGCGTTTCGGCGACAAGCCCATCCGCTCCAGCTATCTGGTAACAAAGAACGCAAACTTCGTTGCTTGTCATAACCAGAGCTACATGGAAAAATATGATATCGTTTCCGAAATCAAACCCGGCGGCACCTTCCTGCTGAACTGCACATGGACACCCGAGGAGCTGGATCATCACCTGTCTGCGGAGGTAAAGAGAACCATCGCAAACAACAACATCCACTTCTACACCATTGATGCAATCAAGATTGGTAAGGAAATCGGTCTGGGCAACAAGACAAACGCAATTTTGCAGTCCGCATTCTTCAAGCTGGCAAACATCATCCCCGTTGATGACGCAGTTACATACATGAAGGCGGCTATCGTAAAATCCTACGGCAAGAAGGGCGAAAAGGTTGTCAACATGAACTATGCCGCTGTTGACGCAGGGCTTTCCGGTCTGACAAAGATTGACGTTCCCGCAAGCTGGAAGGATGCAAAGGACGTAGATCAGGAAGCAATCAAGAAGGTTCTTCCCGAATATGTTGAAAAGCTGATGGTTCCCATGAACGCACTGAAGGGCGACCTGCTGCCTGTATCCGTATTCGCAGGCAGAGAGGACGGCACAGTTCCTCTTGGCACCTCCGCATTTGAAAAACGCGGTGTTGCGATTGACGTTCCCGCATGGGATGCAACAAAATGTATCCAGTGTAACCAGTGCTCCTACGTTTGCCCTCACGCTGCAATCCGTCCTTTCCTGCTGACAGAAGAAGAAGCAGCAAATGCTCCCGCATCCTACGCAGTTTTGGATGCAAACGGCGCAGGCGAAATCAAGCAGTACAAATTCCGTATGCAGGTTGACCCTCTGGATTGTCAGGGCTGCGGTGTCTGCGTAACAGCCTGCCCTGCAAAGGAAAAGGCACTTGTGATGCAGCCTCTGGAAACACAGCTGCACGAACAGGATAACTGGGACTTCTCCCTGACCCTGTCTGATAAGAAAAACCCCATGAGCAAATTCACCGTAAAGGGCTCTCAGTTCGAACAGCCTCTGCTGGAGTTCTCCGGCGCATGTGCAGGCTGCGGCGAAACAGCTTATGCGAAGCTGATGACACAGCTTTACGGCGACAGAATGTATCTGGCAAACGCAACAGGCTGTACACAGGCTTGGGGTGCAGCAGCTCCCTGTGTACCTTACACCACAAACAAGGAAGGCTGGGGCCCCGCATGGAGCAACTCCCTGTTTGAAAATAACGCACAGTTCTCCGTTGGTATGGTTCTTGCTGTAGAGCAGCAGAGAGACCGCGTAACCATGAAGGTGAAGGATCTGCTGGCACTGACCGCAGGCACAGATTTTGCGGCAGCAGCTGAAACATGGCTGGAAAACTGGGATAACGGCGACAGAAGCAAGGCTGACAGCCGTGCGGTTATCGCAGCACTGAAGGAGCTGCAGGTTGACGGTGCAGCAGCAGAGCTGAAGGACTTCATTCTGGAAAACAGCGAACACCTGACAAAGAAATCCATGTGGATGTACGGCGGTGACGGCTGGGCATACGACATCGGCTACGGCGGTCTGGATCACGTTCTGGCAAGCGGCCGTGACGTAAACGTACTGGTTGTAGATACCGAGGTTTACTCCAACACAGGCGGTCAGTCCTCCAAGGCAACCCCCATCGGCGCTGTGGCACAGTTTGCCGCAGGCGGTAAGCCTACTGTAAAGAAGGATCTGGGTATGCTGGCAATGAGCTATGGCTACATCTATGTTGCACAGGTTGCACTGGGCGCAGACCCCAACCAGCTTATCAAGGCACTGAAGGAAGCAGAGGCATACAAAGGACCTTCCCTGATTATTGCTTATGCACCTTGTATCAACCATGGTATTTCCAAGGGCATGGCAAATGCACAGCTGGAAGCAAAGCTGGCTGTTCAGGCAGGCTACTGGCACCTGTATCGCTTCAACCCCGACCTCAAGAAGGAAGGCAAGAATCCCTTCATTCTGGATTCCAAGGAGCCTACACTGGACTTCAATGAATTCCTGATGGGTGAGGTTCGCTACGCTTCTCTGGTTCGTACCTTCCCCGAAACCGCAGAGGTTCTGTTGAAGGAAGCAGCAGAAAATGCAAAGGATAAATACGCATCCTATAAGAAGCTGGCCGAGGCTTAAAAAATAATTAAAAAAAACGAAGGGCGGAACCGAAAGGTTTCGCCCTTTTCAGTGTGTCGATAGAGGGCAGCGTTTCCTTTTCGGCAAGTTTTCAAGAAGTCATTACGTTGCGAGTATAGTCGAAGCGATGAAAAAGTTATTTATCATATTGTATAACTTTTTTATCAACTCTATTGACAAGAAAACTTGGCATGAATATAATGAAAGTATGCAAAGAAAACTTGGAACGGAGGTGTTCTATGAAAAAGGAAGAAATTTTAAATGCAAGCAGAAAAGAGCATCGCAACAAAGACTTAGCTGAAATGGAAGTGGCATATCAAGCAGGATGTCACGCAAGCAGAGTTGGTGCCTTAGTGTGTTGTCTGCTTTCTTGGTTATCATCTATGCTTGTCCATATTATGATTTATAGTCCATGGGTTATATACTTTAGCATTCTTGCAACACAATGGTTGGTCCGTTTTATCAAAATGAAACGAAAGAGCGATTTGGTATTGAGCGTTTTATTTTTCATTCTTGCAATTTTGGCATTTGTTGGATTTGTTTGCCGCCTTTTAGAGGTGAGGGTATGAAAGAACAATTACAACTGAAAAATCACTTGAAGGAATTTCGTACAGAAGCAAACCTTTCTCAAACTCAACTTGCAGAAATGGTAGGCGTGTCAAGAAACACGATTAGTTCCATTGAAACAGGGCAATTCAATCCAACTGCAAAATTGGCTCTTATCCTTTGTATTGCATTAGATAAGAAGTTTGAAGATTTGTTTTATTTTTAGGAGGTTATTATGGAAAATATTGTGTTATTGATTTTGGGAGTGTTCATATCTGTTATGGGAATTGTAAATATCAAAGGCAATATCAGCACCATTCACTCTTATAACAGACGAAAAGTAAAGGAAGAAGATATACCGAAGTACGGAAAAGCCGTCGGCACAGGAACGCTTATAATCGGAGTATCTCTTGTGTTAGGTTTCATAGTTTCGTTTTGGAGTGAGGAAATGATAGCTTATATCACCCATCCGGCAGTTGTTGTCGGATTAGGCTTTATGCTATATGGACAATTCAAATATAACAAAGGTATTTTTTGAGAATATAGGCAATTTCAAAGATAATTTCAATTTTCACAAACATCAATCAGAATATATCTAACAAAAGGGCGAAATCTCTCGGTTTCGCCCTTTTGCTTTAATTCTTAAGACTTTCTTTCAATTTCCGAAAGCCCCTTTTCTTTGAGGAAACTTTGTGCTACTATGTTATCCGAAAAGAAAACCTGAAAGGAGAAACACCCCATGAAAAAGAAATTTATCACCCTTTTGCTCTGTGCTGCTGTCGGCATTGGCGCGCTTTCCGGCTGCGGAGGCAATACCTCTGCAAAGGAACTGCCGGAGGATTCCGTTGCCGCCGATATTACAGTAGATAAGGAGAGCCTGCCCCCACTGAGTGAGGATTTACAGGAAATTTACGAAGGTGCTTATAAAATTTATTACCAGATTAGCTTTGGCGCATTTGATTATGATGAAAATGCCACATACGAAAAGGATGAATTGACATACTACAAAATCACCGATCCCCGTTTCCCGACCTATGAGGATTTCCGTACCTATCTGTTGCAGTATTTCACGGAATTTTTCGTAGACAACAGCATCCTGAGCAAGGATAACCTGATGTTCACCAAGGGCGAGGACGGCGGTCTATATTACCTGGGCGGCGGCAGAGGCTCGAATATCTTCTATGCAGGGCACACCTTTGAAATAGATAAGGAAAGCGATGACGAAATCGGCTTCAAAGCAACCGCATATTACACCAACAGCAACGAGGCATACAAAGGTGATTATTTCTACACCGCCCCGGACAATCCCGAAGATTATACCACACAGGAATTTCTGTTTGTACTCTGGAAGGAAGATGCAGGCTGGAGATTTAATACCTTCCATCTGTTCTTCTGATTTTGATATAGCCCCCTTTATGAGAAAATGACTTGAGCAAAATGCTCAAGTCATTTTTGTTTTGGGGAAACGGCGATTGGGCACAGGGGAATCACCTCTCGTGTGCAAGAAAAAGCAGCGGCACAAGCACCGATTGGGCGCGGTCGCGCCAAAAATTCTTCTTAGACAATATCAGCCATTCGCCAGTTTGGAACTCTCTCGGCGAAACAGAGGATTTCTTCCTTACTTTTTATGCTAAAAAGTAACAAAAACTTGGAACCCGTTTCGCTATGGGTTCCAAACCTCCGCACCCGAGGAAAGGGACACAAAGTTTCCCTTTCCAAACCCTTCCCCACAGACCCGAAAGGGTATGGAGAAAAGCGGCGCAGGTGCGCCTGCAACCTTTCCTCTAAAGTTGAAGTGCTTTTATCAAATCCAATATACGATTCTGATTTTTTTCGCTTAATTTCTGAAATTCGTGTAAAAAACATTCTTCTTTTTTCGATGGATTTTTCCCAACCAATTCATCTAAAGAAATATCCAAAATAATTGCTATTTTTATCAAATCATCAATCGAAGGCTCATTTCGACCGCTTTCATAGTTCGCAATCGTCATATGTCCGTAATTTAATTTCCTTGCCAATGTAGCCTGTGAATATTTTTTTCTTTTTCGGAATTGCTTCAAATTTGCCGCAAACTCGGACATATCATCACCTCTCAAAATCCATTTAATAATATTTTAGAACAAATTATTCAAAATATCAATAGAACAAATCGTTCAATCTATAGTAAAAACGGTGATGAAAATGATTTATAAAAGAATCCGTGATTTACGAGAAGATAACGATATGACACAGGCGCAGGTTGGCGAGAAAATCAATGTTCCGCAGAGAACCTATGCCTATTATGAAACAGGCGAGCGTATGATTCCGCCCCATGTATTATGGGCGTTGGCGGATTTATATGACGTTTCTATTGATTATCTGTTGGGACGAACAGATGATAAAAAACGATGAAGTTTTGCCGAAAAGGCACTTTATACTGCCCGAAGGGGCTTGTGGGGAGGGGATATCCAAGGGGAACATTGTTCCTCTTGGACCTCCTGTGGGGGTCCGGGACCCATTGAGGAGGGGTCCCGGGTTTTTGTTACTTTTTAGCATAAAAAGTAAGGAAGGAATCCTCTGTTTCGCCGAAAAGGTTCTAAACGGGCGAATTTCTTATCTTCACCAAGCCATATTTTTTGCGCAAATGCGCTTTCTTACATCCTTTTATCCTTTTCCAGAACGGCATCGAAGGCCTTTGTCAGGGTTGCCTCAAAGCCATTTGCCTGCAATGCGGCTACGCCCTCGATGGTTGTGCCGCCGGGGGAGCAGACCTGATCCACCAGAGACATGGGATGCTCGCCGCTTTCGAGCACCATTTTCGCACTGCCCTCTACGGTTGCCGCCGCGATTTCCAATGCCTGCTTTTTGGACATGCCTGCCTTGACTGCGGCGCGCGCCAATGCGTCCATATAAAGATAGGCGAACGCAGGGGCAGAGCCTGCCAGAACGGTGAAAATGCCGAATTGGCTTTCCTCCACCTCGATAACCGCGCCAATAGTTGCAAACATTTCCTTAACAACGGCTTTTTGTTCCGCCGTTACCAGTGCGTTGGCACAAAGACCACTGGTTGCTGCGCCGATTTTTGCATTGATATTCGGCATAATACGGACAACCGGTGTCCCTTCGGGCAATAGCTCCGCCAGATATGCCAGCTCCTTTCCTGCCGCAATGGAAACCACCAAGGGCTTCTTTGCCGCAATTTCCTCCTTTAACGCAGGCAGAACAGCCGCCAGAATATGCGGCTTCACCGCAAGCACCAGCACATCGCTCGCCGCTACAACCTCCGCCGCCGTTGTCACCGCAGTTGCGCCGCAGGTTTCTGCCAGCCTCTGGGCAGAGGTGCCGGATTTACTTGTGATGAAAATATCCTTACCGTCATAGCTTTTTGTACCAATGGTCATGCCCCTGATGATGGCGCTTGCCATATTGCCTGCGCCGATAAACCCGAATCGCATGGAATCTCCTCCTTCGCTTCTTCCTTTATAAAAAATATAAAAAGAAAAGGTCGGGAACACCGACCTTTTGTCTTTGTGACTTCCTAATGTAACGGTACTATAAACTACCCTTTCTGTCAATCACGGAAAATATATATTATTCGTTTGAAATCTTAATTTCTGATGGAAATTGAAATTTCGTATCGGGTTCCAAGGGAATGATTCCCTTGGCAGGGGAATTGGGGACAGCGTCCCCAAGGTTTTAAGCTTAGCAGATTACATTCTGGGGCTTGCCATCCTCCCATTTCAGGATGTTTTCGCTCACAATCTGCGCTCTGGTAAACAGCGCTTCATGAGACGCAAATGCAACGTGAGGGGTTACCACAGTGTGCTTGCTGTGCAGCAGAGGATGCTCCGCAGGAACGGGAGGTTCCATTTCAAATACATCAATGCCTGCGCCTGCAATCCTTTCTTCATTCAAAGCCTTTGCCAGCGCTTCGCTGTCCACAACAGGGCCGCGCGCAGTATTCAGCAGGATTGCGTTTTTCTTCATGAGCGCGATTTCCTTTTCACCAATCAGACCCTTTGTTTTATCATTCAAAGGCACATGCAGGGAAACGATATCGCTCACCTTCAGCACCTCCTCCAGAGACAGATATTCGATGCCTGCACCCTGCATCTCAGGCTTTACGGTTCTGCTGTACGCAACAACCTTGCAGCCGAAAGCCTGTGCGATTTTTGCAACCTTGCTGCCGATGGCACCTGTGCCGACAACACCGAAGGTTTTACCGAACAGCTCGCCGCCAACCAGACCTGCCTTTGTGCCTTCCTTACGGCAAACCGCATCACACGCAGGGATATTTCTCAAAACGGAGATTGCCAGACCGAATGCCAATTCTGCAACGGCATTTGTGGAATAGCCTGCCGCATTGCAGACGCAGATGCCTTTTTCCTTGCAGAAATCCACGTCAATATGGTCTACACCTGTGAATGCAACGGAAAGCAGCTTCAGATTCTTGCATTTTTCGATAACATTTTTACGGAAGGGCTGATTTGCGATGATAATGATATCGGCATCCTTGCCGCGTTCTGCCAGCTTATCCTGATCCTCCTCCTTTGTGTCATACGCCACAATTTCATGACCTCTTGCCTTCACTGCCGCGGTTGCTTCTGCCAGCTTTTCGGGTGTGATACCCAAGGGTTCGATAATAACGATTTTCATTGGAACAAGCCTCCTTATTGGGTGTGTTTTTTTATAGTAACTGCAATAAATTTCACTGTATAATGGTATGATAACGCAGTTTTTTCAAAAAAACAATAGCACTTGTGGAAAAAACAGAAAAAGTTTATACTATAGGAAAAATTCATGGAAAGGAAGCGAAAAAATGCGTATTTTGTTTTTAGAATACCCCAAATGCAGCACCTGCAAAAAGGCGAAGGCATGGCTTACGGAAAACGGCGTTGCCTTTGATGACAGACACATCGTAGAGGACAACCCCACAGCCGAAGAATTAAAGGCATGGTGGGAGAAAAGCGGACTGCCGCTCAAGAAATTTTTCAATACAAGCGGTCTGGTTTATAAGGAGCAGAACCTCAAGGAAAGGCTGCCCGATATGAGCGAGGAGGAACAGCTTGCCCTGCTGGCAACAAACGGGATGCTGGTAAAACGCCCACTGGTGATTGGGGAGGATTTTGTACTGATTGGATTCAAAGAGGCGGAATGGGAACGGCTGAAATAAGTTTCCGCTTGACATGGATTTTCTAAAATCGTATACTATAAATAAGAAAAGGATTGTCGCTCGTGAGAAGGCGGTCAGTCCTAAGTTAGGTGTTTGACCGTCTAACTTTTGTTAGGCGGTCGTTTTATTTATCGCCCTGTTTTACACAGGGCGATAATCGCTACGATAAGTATTCCAAACTGGATCAAATCCGAGTATGTAACATAATTCATAGCATCACCCCCTTTGCAGAGAGTGACTGAACCGCCAGAGCAACAATCTTCTGTCCCTATTCTACATAAAATTTCCTATTTCGGCAAGGGGAATCAATCCTCTGCCGCTGTAATCTGCACAAGCTGACCGCCCTTAGGGTCGGCGGCAATCTGCCAGATCTGTCCATCCTTTTTCGCTTGAAAAACGTAGTATTTCTTCTCGTTATTTTCATCCAAATCAAGCCAACGGCCATACATCCATGTATTATATTCCACATCCGTGAAGCCTTCCGCCGCAATCTTCTTTTCTACGGTTGGCAGGGTTGTCAGCCCCATCAGCTTTACGCCGACAAAGGTGCCGACCAGAATCATAACTGTCATCAGGATAACCTCGCAGTTTTCCAGACAATTCTCATCGCAGTCCGCTTTCTGTATTCTGAAAAACCAGAGGACAGGAATCCCTGAGAAAAGCAGTTGCACCGCCGTCAGCCGAAACTCCTTCAAAAAGATTGCTCCACCAATTACCAGAAGAAAGAGAATCCAGACCAGTATCTTCCCATTTCTTTTCTGTTTTTCCGCCGACTCCTTCTCTTTTATGCTCCGCAAGGCGCGTCCGATGCCTGCGCCGGTAAAAGCACCAAGATAGGTAGCCGTGCCTGTCTGCACCACATCCCCGTAAAGCTTATCCTGCACGAGCCAAAGCACCGCGCACATCGCAATGACGCAGACAATGGCAACACTCATCAGCCGAGATTGCTTCTGCTCCTGTTTCGCTACGGTTTCTTCCCATTGTGTCAGTTTTCGTAAACCCATACGCTCTCCCTCCGTTTCGCCTCGTTCTCATTCTTCCGCAAAATACTACAGTAAGCCCTCCTTCTGCAAAAATGCCTTCAGCTCCAGTAAATCCGCATCATACACCGCCTGCAACGCGCGGTTATAAATGACCGCCGCAGGGTGATAAAGAGCAAACAGGATACGTCCGTCCGCCAGCGCGACAGGTCTGCCATGATAGTCCCCGATGACGGCTTTTTTCTCCCCTGTAACCGCCTTGAGGGGGACATTTCCCAATGTAACAAGCACCTTCGGCGCAATCGTTTGGATTTCCGCCTGCAAAAAGGGCAGGAAAAACGCGATCTCCTCCGCAGAGGGGGGACGATTCACCGCCTTGCCCGTTTTGGGGCTTTCCTTTGTAGGGCGCAGCTTGACCACGTTGGAAATATAAATCTCCTCTCGTTTCAGACCGACCACCTCCAGAAAGGCGGAAAGGTTCTTCCCTGCCTTGCCGACGAAGGGGCGGCCCTGCTTTTCCTCATCACCGCCGGGGGCTTCGCCAATCATCATCAGCAGAGGTGCTTCGGCACCCTCACCAAAGACGATGGTCTTTTCATGATAAGGCGAGGTCTGCACAGCTGTCAGCAGGTTTTCCTGCAATTTTGTGATATGGTTCATAAAATTTCTCCTTTTTTCCACAGTTCAGACAGGTTATCCACAGGATGTATGGGTTATCCACAATAATTTTGGGGATAACTGATTCTGTAAACCCAAGATATAGTGTCTGTTTTTTCTTTTTCACGCAAAACTAACCGAAAATTCCTTGATTTTACGGCAAATCATAATATTCATCTTGTATTGCATAATTTTTCTGGGGATAAATACCCCCTTATCCACAGCTTTTTTGGGGATAACTCCACAGGTTATCCATAGCTTGTCCACAGCTTTGCTCATTTTTTGCGCAGAAGCAGGGAAAACACTGCAATGCCGCCCAGAAAACCGCCGATATGCGCGAAGTTATCCACGCCCTCCTGCAAAAAGCCGAACCCAATCGCCGTTGCCGCCAGAAGAAGCATGGTGGAATAATTCATACCCGTATACCGTGCGCCGCGCTTTTTGGTGAGCAGGAGCATTGCGCCAAGCAGACCATAGATTGCCCCCGATGCGCCGATGGAAACGCCTGCATTGCCGCTGAACAGCACGCTGAACACGCCGCCGCAAAGCCCCGAAACCAGATACAGCACCAGAAATTTTCCCGTACCCAGAAGGCGTTCCGCCCGCACGCCAAAATAATACAAATAAATGCTGTTGGATGCCAGATGGAGCAGTCCTGCATGGAGGAACATACAAGTAAAAAAGCGGTAATATTCGCCTGCGAGAATCCCCTCTCGGCTCAAACCATAGGCGGAAAGAATTTCCTCTCTCTGCCCCGAAAGCATGCACCACGCCAGAAGCGCCGCACAGATGACGAAAATCACTGCCGTTGCAACGGGTGTTTTCTGCTCCTTCGTATCCCTGAGAACGAGAACCTCCGGCTCCCTGCCTGCCGCCGCCGCGCGCAGAAGCTTCTCCACACCAAGAAGCTGTGTCGGCTGTCCCTGTGCGGCGGAAAGCCTGCCCGTTTCGGGCGAAAAATGCCAGAAAACACGATAGAGTTTGTTATCATAGGTCTGAAATGCAGTTTCCACAGAATCCACAGGCAAAATCCCTTCTTGGTTATCCACAAGGACGCTCAGCGCGACCACCCTTGTGCAATGAAATTCCTCGACACTGCCTTCCATTTTTCCCGCAAAATCGGCAAAGGTCATGTTTTCCTCGCGCCAGCCTTCCTCTGCCCCATCCAGCAGGCAGATGAGATACAGAACAGGGTTTTCCTCCTGCCAGTACCAGTTCTTTTTATTTTCTACCCTGCAAAAGCCCTTATGCTCCAGCTGCATTTGCAGGTGATCCCAAAATTCCACGGAGATCTCTCCTCCTTTTGCTCGTTTTCCCCTATTTTATCATAAGAAGCACCTGCGTTTGTGAACAAAATTTAAAAATAGACGACAAAACAAAAAAACCTGCCGGACGACAGGTTTATTCAGGTGTTACTCACAAGCTTTTTTCAGTTATCCACAAAGTTATCCACATTTTCAACAGATTTCTCCACAATGTCCTTCCGCTTCTATAAGAAAAAACTCAGCAGAAAAATGCCTGCCACGCCGGGCAGCCCCAGAAATGCGGAAACCGCAAGCGTTGCGGCATTGATACCCACCGCCGCGCCAAGGCTTTTGCCCAGAAAGAGCAAAAACGCGCCCAAAACGGCAGAAATACCGCATTTGCACAGCATCCGCAGAGGTCTTGCCAGCGCAAGAAGCGCAAGCGCGAACAGACAAACAAAAATTGCACAGAACATGATTGCTTCCCCCGGTGTGTAATTCGCCATAAAGCCTTCCCCCTTTTAAATTGCCCTTCTCTGCACCCCGTTCGTCAGCCCCATTTTCTTCGCCGCCCTGAGAAAATATTCATATTTCTTCTGCAAGGCAATGATTTCGTAAATATAGCTGTCGATGAGGCTCTCATCCGTCACATCCTCGAACGCACTTTGGGCACATTCCAGCTGTAATTGAATCCGCCGCAGGGTGGAAAGGATTTCCTCTCCTTCCAATTTAAGCCGTTCCCTTTGCATGGAAAAACCCTCCTTTTCCCTTTTAATATAGGCGAAAAAGGGGGTTTTTATTCCAAAAAATAATGGTGCCGACAAAGTCGGCACCGCAGACTGTAGACAAAGTAATTTTTGAGGTAGCGGAAGGGCTTGGGAAACAAATCCGTTTCCCAAATGGAATCCGCAGTCGGAATTCACTTCCGACGAGGAAAACAGCGAGTTTCAAGGCTTTTAAGCTGATGGAACTCGTCTGTTTATTCCTCTGTTTCAACAAGTCGAAAACCTGTTTTCGACTTAGGGTGCCGACAAAGTCGGCACCAAAGTCAGAATCAGGATTCGTGCATTTGCAGCCGGTTCAGCTCCTCTGCGGTCAGCTCTCTGCATGCCCCCTCAGGCAAATCCACAGGCAGATAGAGATTTCCCATCGCCAGACGGTGCAGGGAAACCACCTTTGCGCCGAAGCAGCCGAACATCCGCTTAATCTGGTGATAGCGACCCTCCTGCAGGGTTACCTCGGCGGTTTTTTCGCCAAGAATGACAAGCTTTGCCGCCTTGCAGACACCATCATTGAGTGCCACGCCTGCCGCAAAGCCCTCCTGCATTTCCTTTGTAACTGGAATATCCAACTCCACGCGGTAAACCTTTTGGACATGCTTTCGGGGAGAAAGGATATTGTGCGCAAGAACGCCGTCATCCGTCAGAATCATCAGCCCCGTGGTGTCCTTATCCAATCTGCCGGCAGGGAAAAGCTCTCTGCCCTTATATGCCTGTGGCACAAGCGCGAGAACGGTCGGCTGTGTTTTATCCTCGGTTGCGGAAACATAGCCCTGCGGCTTATGCAGCATGAGGTAAACCTGCTTTTTGAAAATGAGCGGCTTGCCGTCAATGGTAATGACGCTTGCTTCGGGGTCTGCCTTCCGAGAGGAGGAGGTCACAGCCTCCCCATCTACAGCAACCCGCTTATGCTTCACCAGATATTTCACATCACTGCGGGAATAAAGCCCCTGTGATGCTATGATTTTATCAATTCTTTCCATGCCGTTTCTCCTTTATTCCGCTTTTATTCCGCTAAAAACGCCTGCAGGGCAGGAAACGCCTTTTCCGCCTGTGTATAGCCATGCCGATAGAAATTACTCAGCTTCTGATAATCCTTCTCCAAACGCTTGACCTCGGGCTGCTCAGGGCGGATGACAAAGACCCTGCCTGCCGCTTCCATCTCGTGAATGAAATCAAGCGTAGCATTATATCGTTCGGGGCGATTGCGCATTGCCGCCGCAAAGGCAGGATATTTCTTTTCATTGCGCTTCGCCAGAAATTTTGTTCCCTTGGAAAGCTGCATCCGAAATTCCCTTCTTCTGGTTTCCACAATGACCACCTTATCACAGCCCCTTGCGAAGGCACGGCGGACAGAAATGGAATCCGCAACACCGCCGTCCGCATAGGGAATCCCATTGATGACAACGGCCGGCGTTGCGCCGGGCAGGGCGGAGGATGCCATGCCGATATTCATCAGATAGCGGCGGTCTGTGCCGTAATCCGTCAGATATTCCGCCTGTCCCGTCAGGCAGTTTGTGGCGGTATATTCCCGTTCTATGGGGTTTCTGAAATACGCATCGAAATCAAAGAGATTATATTCTGTGGGCACCCTCCAGTAGATATTTTCCATATCGAACAGATGCCCTGTCCGAATGATATTTTTCAAGCCAAAATAGGCATATCGCTTATCCTTTGTGATAGTGGTATCACGGGAGCGTCCATGCTGTCCCGAAATAAAATTCATGGCATTGCCTGCGCCGGCGGAGGTGCCGATGACATACCGAAACGCCTTTCCCAAATCCTGTTCCATAAAATAATCCAAAACACCGGAGGTAAATACGCCGCGGTTTGCGCCTCCCTCCAGAACCAAGCCAATTTTCATAAGACCCTCTGCTCCTTTTTTCTATGTGAAATCAAAGTTTTGTTTACGAAAAAGCCGTCGGGAAAAGCTCCCAACGGCTTCATTATACCATTTTCTATCGGTATTTTATACCGGTTTTGCATTGTTTTGTGCAGCTCTTTCCCTTGCCAGCTCCTCCGCATGCAGCTTTGCGTTTTTCGCAATCTGCTTTGCTGTTTTTCTGGCATTGGATTTTCTCTTTCTTTCATTCATCCACATATACAGAACGGGGATGAAAATCAGCGTAACCACTGTGGACAGCGTCAAACCGAAGATAACCGCAATGGCAAGCGCCTGCATCATTTCGGAGCCTTCGCTCGTTGCCAGCGCCATAGGCACCATACCCAGAACGGTTGTCAGCGTTGTCATGAGGATGGGGCGCAGACGGCGCGGTCCTGCACTGGTCAGCGCGTCATAGCAGTTCATGCCGCGATCCATCAGCTGATTCGTATAGTCTACCAGAACGATACCGTTATTTACTACCATACCAATCAGCATGACAAAGCCCATCATGGCAGGCATGGTGATGGTATTGCCTGTAATCAAGAGACCGATAATCGCACCCGTAATCGCCAGAGGCATGGAGAACATCACGATGAAGGGATAGCGCAGGGATTCAAACTGGGATGCCATAATCATGTATACCAGCAGAACCGCTACCACCATTGCAATTTCCAGACTGCGGAAGGTATCGTTCATTTTTTCCATCATGCCGCTGAATTCGTAGGTGCAGCCATCGGGCAGCTCGATATCCGCCATAGCCTTTTCTACCAGCTTCTGTGCCTCACTGGTGCTCATGTTATCGGCATTTGCGCTGATGGTAATATAGTTCTTCTGATTTTCACGCATGATGGTGGTTGCGCTTTCATCCATCGTTACGGTAGCGACATCGCTCAGAGGAACCTGTGTACCATAAGCAGAGGTTACGGTCAGATTATTCAAATCCGTCAGATAATTTACGCTGTTCGTATCATAGCGGATAACAACGTCGATTTCTGTGCCGTCCAGCTTATACTGGGTTGCAGTAGTGCCGGAGATGGCTGTACTCAGCGCGCCGGCAACAGATGCGGTTGTAATGCCGTACTGGGATGCCTTTGCGCGGTCAATCGTTACCTTTGCTTCGGGAACGGTATCCCCTGTAGAGCCCTCCACGTCGGAAAGACCCTCCACCCTGGAAAGCTTATCAACCAGCTCATCCTCCACATCAACCAGTGTTGCGGCATCGTAGCCATATACATTCATCGTCACATCGGCAGATGCCAGAGAGCCCATTGCAGAATCAGAGGAGGATACGGTAATATCCGCACCGGGGATATCCGCCAGCAGCTTTTCGATATCGTCACAGACCTCCTCTGTAGAACGCTTTCTGTCCTTCGCATCCACAAGGTTCATGGTGATGGAGGCGGAGTTTGTGCCGGAGCTGAGCATACCGGAGCCAACATTGGCATAAACCACATCCGCTTCAGGGATATCCTGCAAGCGATACAGCACCTCAAGGGTGGTTTCCTCTGTGGTATCCAGATCCGTACCGTTCGGCAGGTCTACGGAAATGGTGGCAACGCCTTCATCCATGCTCGCCATGAAGTCCATCCCTGCAAGGGGAATACTGCAAAGGCTGAGAATGAATACCAGAAGCACCGTCAGAACCGTTTTCTTTCTATGGCGCAATGCCCATTTCAGCAGCTTTTCATATTTTCTGGAAAGGGTATCAATCGCGCCCTCCCAATGATCCAGGAAGGAAAGGAACTTGAGATTCTTCCAAACGAAGGTTTTTGTTTCTCTCTTTAACAGGAGCGCACATGCCATAGGCACGAAGGTCAGCGCAACCACAACGGATGCAATCAGCGCATACATAATGGTAAAGGAAAGGTTTTTCATCATGGCACCGGTTGTACCGCCGATGAGTGCCATAGGCAGGAATACAGCTACGGTTGTCAGCGTTGAGGCGATAATTGCCATGGAAACCTCTTTCGCACCGATTTCCGCCGATTCTGCGGCAGTGTAGCCTCTTTCGTAATACTGATAGATGCTATCCAGAACAACGACGGAGTTATCTACCAGCATACCGATACCAATCGCGACACCGCCCATGGAAATCATGTTCATATTGATATCCGTCACATACATCAGGGCGAAGGTTGCCATGATGGACGTAGGGATGGAAACGGCAATGATACCTGCCGTTACTGCGTTTTTCAGGAACAGCAGCAGAACGAAGAACGCAATGACTGCCGCCAAGAGTGCTGTCTCTGTGATATTGGACAGGGACATTTCAATATAATCGGAGGTATCGGACAGCATATCAATTTCCAGTTCGGGATAATCCCGCTGTAATTTTGCAATTTCGTCCTTCAGGGACTGGCTGACCTTAACCAGATTTGCCGTGGACTGCTTATCCACAGAAAGCAGAATCCCCTTTTCACCGTTGATATAGGTGAAGGAATCTCTATCCGCTTCGACCTGCTCAACCTTTGCAACGTCACTCAGATGAATAACTGCGCCGGTAGAGGTGGGAATCGGCAAATTATTGATTTCCTGCACGGAAGTAAATTCACCGATGGTACGCACGGCAACGGTTGTGTTGCCCTGTGTCAGGTCACCGGAGGGCAGGTTCATATTTTCTGCTGCCAGCAGACCGGAAAGCGTAGAGGTTGTCAGTCCGTAGCCCGCCAGCTTGACAGGGTCAACGGTAATGCGCACCTCATTGGTGATACCGCCGGAAAGGCTGACAGAGGCAACGCCCTCGATACGCTCCAAACGATTGACTACGTTATCCTCCAGAAGGTCATTCAAGGACTCCAGATCCATATTTTCCGCCTTTACGCCGATGGTGATTGGCATGGCATTGATATCCATTTTAATCACCATAGGATCGCCTGCTGCATCGGGCAGGGTGGACTTCATCTGGTCGATTTTATCTCGCATATCCACCGCAGCCATGTCGATATCCGTACCGTCCACAAACTGCAGCAGCACCATGGACGAGTTGGTTGAGGAATAGGAGGTAACCGTATCCACATTTGCGATGGAGCCAAGGCTTTCCTCCATTGGCTTGGAAATAAGCTCCTCGATTTCCTCAGGGGATGCGCCCACATAGGTTGTCATAACAACGGCAATAGGCAAATCCATATCGGGCATCAATGCCTGATCCAGATTAAAATAAGAAACGATACCCGCGATAAATACCATCAGCGTTACCATAATAGTCGTTACGGGCTTTCTGATACAAAGCTTGGAGAACATTTATTTTATTCCCCCTTTTCTGTTGTTTTTGTTTTTTCTTTTGTTTTAGCAGCGGTATTGGCAATCGTAACCTCCTCGCCATCAGAAAGATAGGTCTGCCCTTTGGTTACAACATTATCGCCCTTTTTCAGCCCGCTTTTGATTTCGATGGTATCCTCTGCTTCGATACCCAGCTCAACTGCTGTCTTTTTCGCCTTGCCGTTATTGATGACATAAACATAGGTTTCGTTATCCTTTTCAATGACTGCATTTCTGGGCAGAAGGATGGTATCATCGGAGGCTGCCATAGTAAAGGAAACCTCTGCCATCATGCCGGATTTGATTTTGCCGTCCTTATTATCCAGCTCCACCTTTACGGTATACATGCCTGTCTGCTCTGCGGCAGGGGCAATCGTTGCAACCGTGCCTGTCAGCGGTGTTTCGGATGCTGCTGTCATAAGGACAGATACTTTATCGCCAACCTGAATGGTATTGAGCACCTGTTCGGAAACGCTGACCTCAACCTTGATGGTAGACAAATCCATAACCGTATATGCAGGGGCTGCCTGAGAGGCAAAGCTGCCCTTCTCTACCCCTCTGGTCGCAATGACACCCGTCATGGGAGAGGTAACGGTGCAGTCGCTGATATTCTTTTTCAGGTTATCCATCTGCACCTGAATGGAGGCAAGCTGTGCATCCGCGGATTCATACGCATATTTAATCTGATCAAATTCATTTTTGGAGATAATCTCCTCATCATACAGGAGTTTATTGCTGTCGTATGTACTTTTTGCATTATCGCGTCCCAGCTTTGCGGCATTGTAGCTTGCCTGCAAAGAGCGCATGTTATTTTGCAAATCGGTGCTGTCTACGGTAAAGAGAACCGCGCCCTGACCAACCTTATCGCCAACATCATAATTGAAGCTCAGCACCTTGCCGGGAACGGTAGGCACAACGGAAACCTCCTTCGCAGGGGCTGCCTTACCGGTATAGGAAAATTCGCTTGCAATATCCCCCTTACCGACCGTTGTTACCTCAACGGAGCGCAGGGTCTTTTCCTCCTCTACCTCTTTCTTGCCGCAAGCTGTGCCAAGTGCCATGCACAGCGCAAGTGCAATCAAAATACGCTTTTTCATTCTTTCCATCCTCCTGTATTGAATAATTCCAATAATTCCTGTACTTTTGTATAAATCTGCATACGCCGATGCGCATCCATACAGTCAAACACAACCGCAGCCGTTTCTGCCAGAAGCTCTACCATTTCCTGAACTGCCGATTCGCCCTTCGCCGTCAGGGAAATATAAATCTTTCTGCCGTCATCGCCATCCTTCGCCGCTTTTTTCTGCACAAAGCCGCCTGCCTCCAGCTTGGAAAGCATTAAGGACAGACTGCCCTTGCTGACATGCAGCCGCGCGGATAAAGCCGACACCGTATCCAATTCCGGATTACTGTATAAAAAACCAAGCATCTGCGCCTGATGCGGTGTCAGCCCCAGCTCCTCTATCCTCTTGGCAACCTTACCCTCTGTGGCATACGCTTTATTCCAGCTGGACATTTCCGTAGCCAAACGCATCATGCTGGTCACGATAGCCTTACCTGTAACAGCCTCCATTTTTTTTGCTCCTCTCCCCGAAATCCCTTCTCTTTGTGCAATATGAATTGATTTTAATATAAAACTAATTATAAGTCAATTATTTTTAAAGTAAAACTAATCTTTCTCTGGTAAATCGGAAAATAGTATGCTAATATGGGTTACAATTATAAATGAAACTAGAAGAAAGTACCAAGAAGGGGCAAGCCAAAAGGGGAATTTTTCTCATTTTTTCGGCAAAATCCCTACGAAACCCTTATTTTACTATAACCTACACTTATCGGAGGCTTGATTTTTATGAAATTTCGTGTGCTCAGCGACAGCTCCTGCGACATCACAAAGGAGCAGGAGGAACGATACCACATCGGCATCATTCCATATTATGTTTCCATGGATGGCGTGCATTATAAAAAAGACCGTGTAGAAATCACCGCGGAGGAATTTTACAGGGAAATGGCGGAAAATCCCGGCGTTTATCCAAAAACCTCCACCCCCACGCAGGTGGATCTTTATCATTTCTTTCTGCCCTATGCAAAGGCAGGCGAGCAGGTGCTTTATTTCAACTTGACTGCAAAATTCAGCAGTTCCTATCAGAGCATTACGCTGATTGCGGAGGAGCTGATGGAGGAATACCCTGCCTGCAAAATCATCGTAGTTGACAGCTATTCCGCGACGGTGCAGGAGGGGCTTCTGGTGACAGAGGCGGCAAGAATGGCAGAGGACGGGCTGACGCTGGAGGAAGCGGCAAAGCGCATCGAAACGCTGAAAATGACCTCCCGTATTTTCTTTACCACCGCAGACCTTTCCTATCTGCAAAAGGGCGGACGCGTGGGCAAGGCAATGATTCAGGTGGCAAGCATGCTGAAAATCAAGCCCATGATTCAGCTTTATGAAGGGGAGCTGCAGGCGGCAGGCATTGTGCGCAGCAGAAAAAAATCCTTACAGCGCTTTATTGACGATACCAAGCGATTTTTCAAGGATAAGAATATCAACGATTACCGCATCTGCACAGGCTATGGCTATGATAAAGAGGAATTCAATGCCCTTTATGCGGAGGTGGTCAAGGAAATGCGGCAGCTTGGCTTTCAGGGCGAGGTGGAGCAATATCACATCGGCTGCACGATTGGCGTGCATACAGGGCCTACCCCCATCGGTATTGCTGTCATCAGAAAATATGACGCATAAAAGATACGCCGAAAACAGGATTTTGACTTGTTGAACGTCTGAAGGATATGCTATACTTTTTATCAGACAATGAAACAGACAAGAAAGGGATGGACATAACATGAAAAAAAGAATTTTTGCACTGCTTGCAATTCTGACACTGCTGCTGGCCGGCTGCGGCAATGATGATACAACGGTTTTTGATAAGGTGAATACCATTGACGGCGTAACGCTGACCCTGAAGGAGGATACGCTGAAGGCATCCAAGGCTACCTTTGTTCTGAAAAACGATTCCAACAGGGATGTGGAATTTGACCCTACGGAATATCATCTGGAAACAAAGAAGGATGATGTTTGGAAGGAAAACATCGGCACAAGAGTGTCCCAATGGAAACGGGACGAAACGGAAACCCTGCCCGCAGGCGAATCTCTGGAAACAACAGTGGAGTGGAAGGGGCTTTGCGGCACAATCGGCAAGGGTGAGCATCGGATTATTCTGATTGTGGATGAGCAGCCGATTGCATGTGAATTTGAAAAGGATTAAAAATTAAGCTGAAAAAAAGCTCCTATCCATTCGGATAGGAGCTTTCGTTATGTAGCTGATTTCGACTTATGCGTTAGCGCTGTTAGCCTTCAATCGCAATCTGGCTTCTCTGTTCGATTGCTTCGGGAGCCTTCTTGGACAGGCTGACTACCAGAACACCGTCCTCATATTTTGCCTTGACATCATCGGGTTTCAAAGCATCGCCTACATAGAAGGTACGGCTGACTGTGCCGGAATACCGTTCCTGACGCAGGTATTTGCCCTTGCCTGCCTGTTTATCGGCATGCTTTTCTGCGGAAACGGTCAGATAGCCATTTTCCAGATGTACCTGAATTTCGTCTTTCTTGAAGCCGGGCAGGTCAATGTCTGCCTCAATCGCATCTTCTGTTTCTCTTACATCGGTACGCAGCAGATGTTTTGCGTGCTTGCCATACAGGAAATTGCCTTTCCCGAAGTACTCTCTCATCAGTGGAGTATCTGCCCAATCTTCATCAAATAAGTTGTCGCCCAAATAATTATGCATCATCATAAGTCATATCTCCTTTCAAAAGATACTTAAAAATTGATTTGCACAATCGGTTCAAATCCGATGTGTTGATTGAGAACAAGAGAAGATATCTTCTTGATTTTTCTCTCTCTCTTTTGTTCGAATACAATATATCACCGGATATTAGCACTGTCAATAGGCGAGTGCTAATATTAACAAAAACTTAACATAATTATTTTGATAAAGAAATGGTGAGAATTCTCCATTGAAAAAGCTTTGTATTCCCTACAATTTTATTCCATATTCCTCTCGTATTGATTTACATAATATTATATTTTGCCCTATGAATTTTTCGGAAAATTTTCAAAAAAACGAAAAACAGCGGAACTATTTTCATTTTCCCTCGTCCAATAAAAACCAATATTCGATATTTGAAAGGAGTGTATGTATTATGAAGAAATGGGCAAGAGGATTGGTCGTATGTGCGGCGACGGCAGTATTATCCATCGGGGCGGCGTGCATGGCGTATGCGGCTGAAGGCGAAATCAACGTAAACGGTACAGGTGTGGTGCAGGCAGACCCCGATACAGCGGATATCTCCCTTGAAATCAGCACGGACGGCAAAGCAGCACAGGCGGCACAGAAGGAAAACAACCGCATTACCGCGGCAGTGACAAAAGCCATGACCGACCTAAATGTAAAAAAGGACGATATCGTAACGGCGTATACCTCCGTATACCCCACCTATCGTTACAATGACGAAACAGGCAAGCGCACCATCACAGGCTACCATGCAGAAACCCATTTGCAGGTGAAAACAAAGGACATCAATAACACAGGCAAATATATTGATGCGGCATTGCAGGCAGGCGCAACCGGCACAAACGGCGTTTCCTTCTCCATCGCAGACCAGAGCAAATATTACGGGCAGGCATTGCAGGCAGCTGTGAAAAATGCAGAAAAATCCGCAGCCGCAATCGCACAGGCATACGGCAAGCCTCTGGGTGCCGTGAAAAATGTCAGCGAGATTTCCAGAAATTACTATTATATGAATACCGATTCCAATGCAAAGAGCAGCATGATGGCAACAGAGGATGCTGTGGCAGACGGCGGTCTCGGCACAACCATCAGCTACGGCAAAATTGAAATTACCGCGAATATCTCCGTTACTTATGGGTTTTAATGGATTTCGGACAGATTGAAATTGAATTTTGGACGACAGAAAGCCCTCTCGGTTCTCACCGAGAGGGCTTTTTTATGCGCCGATGCTGATTTCCGCTCCATCGGCACCCTTCCCCTTTTCCGTCCACAAAGCTGCCCATAAAAACAAAAGGCTGCCAAAATTATACCCGAACAGGAACCTCTTTGTTCCGAAAGGAAACCACTTCTATTTCTTACTTTCCACGATTCTACAGGCTTCTTTTCTATAAAGCTCCATTTTCTCTTGCATTTTTGGCGAAGCACTTTGTATAATGCTAGTATACATCGTACACCGATGTACGATACAAGTCCTTTTCTGCATTTTTGGGGGTACCTTTTATGAAAAAAGAGAAAAATTTATTTTCGATTGGCGAAATTGCAAAAGCACTCGGTGTGACACGCCGCATCATTCTCAACTATGAGCAGCGCGGACTGATTCAGCCGGATATCAAGGAAGGCACTACCGGCAACCGCTACTATACCATCGACAGCTTCACGAAGCTGCGCAGCATCCGCATCTTTCAAAATCTGGGGCTTTCTCTGGATGAAATCCGCGCATATTTCAACGATTCCTCCGATATTCTGCCGCTGATTCGCCGTCTGGAAAAGCTGCGCGATGAGCTGAATCTGAACATCGAGAAGCTATATGAACGGGTACAGACAGGCGAAGCACAGATTAAGACCATCCGGCTGGAGCGACAGCGCATCTACCGCCGCAGCTATCACAGCGAAACGATTGCAGAGCGAACGGTGGCACTGCGGAATACCGCCTTAGAAGCCATGCATGCCTACGGAACAGATACCACGCGGCGGATGTACTTCACAGAATACCCTGTCACCGCAAAGGCAGAGGTTTCCTTCTGCGTGGCGATTCCGCCCGAAAGCGAGGGGGAATTTGTCGAATGGACAGAGTCTATGCCTGCGCTCTGCATTTATCACCACGGGGCGTATGAGGAGATGTATGACGTGGTGCAAAAGCTTTTGGAATATGCCAAGGAAAACGGCTTAGAGCCGCGCGGTATGGTGCGGAACACCTATCTGGAGGGGCCGCCGCAGCATAAGGACCCACACAAGTTTATCACACAGGTGGCACTGCCGTTGAAATAAGTTGAAAACAGGTTTTCAACTTGTTTGAACAGAAGAATAAACTGATGCGTTCCGGCGGTAAACCTTGAAACGCACAGTTTTCCTCGAGTGGGCAAAGCCCCCTCTGCGGATTCCATTTGGGCAACCTTCGGTTTCCCAAACCCTTCCGCGGTATAAAAATGATTTTACAGTCTGTATTTCTTTAATTTTTTCAGGATTTCCACATCCGCAGGGCAGAAGGGGTAAGCATCAATCTCCTTTGTGGTGATCCAGCGGATATCGTGATGCTCCAGCTTCTGCGGCTCGCCCTCTGCGATTTTCGCATGAAAGAGCGTCAGATGGACGGTCAAATCGGGATATTCATGCACAACCTCCATGAAAACCGCGCCGACTGCGACCGTAATGCCGAGCTCCTCCCGACATTCGCGGATGAGCGCCGCTTCCTTTGTCTCTCCCTGCTCCACCTTGCCGCCGACAAATTCCCACAAAAGCCCTCTTGCTTTATTTGCAGGACGCTGACAGGCAAGAAATTTATTTCCGTTCCAAATGAGTGCCGCTACCACTTCTGTCATACCGTTCTCTCCTTCCGTTTTTCCTTTCATTATAAAAGCCGCAGGGGGGAATTGCAAGGCTCGCCTTTCGTTCTGTTTTCCGCCCCTTTCTCATAGAATAGCAAGAGGAAAGGAGGCAGCTATCGTGCAAAAAAAGAACAAAGGAGCCTTAAATCTGGCAGGTCTGGTACTTTTTCTGCTGGCACTGCCCTTCTTCTTCGGCATGGGGGGCGGCGCATTTGCCATGGCGGAGGTTCTGCCGGGACAAGCTGCGGCTTCCTTCCTCCCTTACACAGAAAAGACAGAATCGCTTTCCGCAAAGGTTTTCGGTACGAAGGATGTGGAATTTTCCCAAACACCTGCCGTCACCAAGGGCGGACGCACGCTTTCTGTTTCCGCAGAGGAGATGGCAAGGCTCAGGGATTTTTCCTACCTCAGAAGCAGCTATTACATCATTGACAGCCGTACAGCTCTGCTTCCCTCGGACATTGACGCAGAAGAAGCATTGGGGCTTGATTTTAGCATAAAAAAGACCACGAAGGAGCCAAAAATATTGATTTTTCACACCCATGCCCACGAAGGCTTTGCCGACAGCGACATGAGCAAGGGACTTTCCGAGGGCATCTGGGGCGCAGGAGAGGAGCTGAAGCGGATTCTGGAGGAGGAATATGGCATCGGGGTACTGCATGATGACGGGCAATATGACATGGTGAATGGCAAGGGGCAAATCACAGGGGCATACGAGCGAATGGAGCCGCCGATTCGTAAAATTCTGGCGGAGCATCCCTCCATTGAGGTCTGCATCGACCTGCATCGGGACGGCGTGGGGGGCAGCACACGGCTTGTGACGAACATAAACGGCAAGCCCTGCGCGCAGGTGATGTTTTTCAATGGGCTTTGCCGCCTGAATAAAAACGGCACAACGCAGGCAATCAGCGGCTTGGAGAACCCGTATTTAAAGGAAAATCTTGCCTTCAGCCTACAGATGAAAACAACGGCGGATGCGCTTTACCCCGGCTTCAGCCGCAAAATTTATCTCAACGCGTATCGGTTCAGCCTGCACATGCTGCCGCGTTCTACGCTGATTGAGGTCGGCGCGCAGACAAATACGAAGGCGGAAATATGGAATGCTATGGAACCGTTGGCAAAAACGCTTGTAAGCGTGCTGACGGAGCAATAGGCGAAAGCGGATTTCAGCTTGAAAAACAGTTTTTGCTAAAATAAAACGAACCGATTCTGCCATATTAAAATTATGACAAAAAGATTTCTGATATTCGGCTGCTTAGGCTGGTGCATCGAAATCCTCTGGACGGGATTCCATTCCCTGCTTCTGGGAGATGGCGCACTCACAGCGAAAACATATTTATGGATGTTTCCCATTTACGGTGCGGCGGCGTTTGCTTCGCCCCTGTTTCTGGCGGTACGGAAAAGCTGTCCGCTTTGGCAGAGGCTTGGGCTATACAGCGTGACCATCTTTCTGGTGGAATTTGCCGCAGGAGGGCTGATTCGTCTGGCAACAGGCGTTTGCCCCTGGGATTATGGGAACAATCCCCTTTCCGTTCTGGGGTTAATCCGTCTGGATTACGCGCCGCTCTGGGCAGCCTTGGGGTGTTTTTTCGAGGAGGTCAGCTTGCTTCTGGCAAAGAAAGGAGAATTGGCGTAGGGCATTGCAGTTCCGATTGATTTCTGCTAGAATAATGCAGGTTACAGAGCAAAGAACAAGGAGAAATTGATATGGATACATTGAAGCAAAGCATCATCCTCTTCGATCTGGACGGCACATTGACCGATTCTGAGGAAGGCATCATCCGTTCCACGCAGTATATGCAGGAAAAAATGGGACAGCGCATCTGGTCTGCGGAGGAGCTGCATTTTATCGTAGGGCCGCCGCTGATGCAGTCCTTTACGAAGGAATTCGGCATGGCGCAGGAAATGGCGGAAAAAGCCGTTGCCATCTTCCGCGAACGCTATGCGACGATTGGGCTGTTTGAAAACAGCGTGTTCCCCGGCGTGGTAGAGCTGTTGCAGGCACTGCGAAAAAAGGGGAAACGCCTTGCCGTTGCAACCTCGAAAAAAGAGGACTTGGCAGTGCGGATTCTGGAGCATTTTGAAATTGCAGATTATTTTGAGGTCATCGGCGGTGACAGGAGAGAGGTCGGCAGGGACAATAAGGCGAAGGTCATTGATTATGTGCTGGAGACCATGCAGGCGAAGAAAGACGATGTCATCATGATTGGCGACAGAAAATTCGATATCGAGGGCGCACATGCCATCGGGATTCCCTGCATTGCTGTGGAGTACGGCTATGGGGACAGGGATGAGTTTAAGGCGCATGGCGCGGATTATATTGCAAAAACCACGGAGGATGTGGAAAAACTGTTTTAAGAGAATTTACAAAAAAGGAGTCTTTCGACTCCTTTTCTTTATCTCTTTTTATACACATCGAAGGAAAACCTTACTCCCTTCTCCTCCTGCATTTCGCCCTTTTCCTCCAGCTCCCAATCGGGGTTTTCATCCAGATTCGGGAAGGCAGTATCCGCGGGATAGGTCTGATAAATCTTCGTGACATAGGCACGTTCGCACTGCGGCAAAAGCTGTGCATAAACCGTGCCGCCGCCGGCAACAAAAACCTGCTTCCCGGCGTAATTTTCCAGAACGGCAGGCAGCTCTGCCAAATCATGGCACAGCACAACGCCCTCCGCCTGATAGTCCTTATTTTTCGTCAGCACGATATTCACCCGATTCGGCAGGGGCTTTTTATTCGGAAAGGATTCCAGCGTTTTCCGCCCCATCACAAGCACATTTCCCGTCGTTTTCTCACGAAAATATTTCATATCTGCGGAAATGCGCTGCAAAAGGTCTCCGTCCTTGCCAATACCCCAGTCTGCATCAACGGCAACAATTATATCCATGTTTTTCCTCCTTATCGGCAATCAAATCGCAACAGGCACACGCCCCATGGATTTGCCGTACTCGTAATCCTCCACAATGAAATCGTCCACGGTGAAATCATAGAAATTCTTTACCTCCGGATTTAGGCGAACCTTGGGTGCAGGCAATGGCTCACGGTCAAGCATAGTCTTTACCATATCAATATGTCTGTCATAAATGTGCATATCGCTGATGACATGCACCAGCTCGCCTGCCTCCAGACCGCTCACCTGCGCGAACATCATCAGCAGTGCGGAATACTGTACCACGTTCCAGTTATTTGCGGTCAGCGTATCCTGCGAGCGCTGATTGAGAATCCCATTCAGACGATTGCCCGTTACATTAAAGGTCATGCTATAGGCGCAGGGCTCCAGACCCATTTCCGTCAAATCGGCAAAATTATAGATATTCGTCATGATACGTCTGGAGGCAGGTGTATTTTTCAGCTGCCACAGCACGTTATCCACCTGATCCATTTCACCATGAGGGAATTTATACTTCACGCCAAGCTGATAGCCATACGCCTTGCCGATGGAGCCGCTTTCATCCGCCCAGGAATCCCAGATATGGCTGTTCAAATCGTTTACATTATTGGATTTTTTCTGCCAGATCCAGAGAATTTCATCAATCGCCGCCTTCCAGTTGGTATAACGCAGCGTCATCAGCGGAAATTCCTCCTGCAAATTATAGCGATTCACCACGCCAAAGGTCTTAATCGTGTGGGCAGGGGTGCCGTCCTCCCAGACAGCGCGCACCTTTTCATTTTCCGTTGAAAAGCCATGCTCCAGAATCTGTCTGCAGTTTGCCTTAAAAATTTCATCTACCTTAGCCAAAAGCAATTCCTCCTTTTTTCCTTTTCATCTCTGTCGTTTACAAAAAACCGACTAAATTCCCCTTTTATTATACTGAAAAAAAATGAACTTTACCAGTCCCAAGATATCCGTTTCTTGCGCCGAAGGACATCTTATGGTAATATTTTTAGGAACACAAAAGCATCCCTTCTTCCGGTTTGGGCAAAGAAGGCCCTTCGGTTCCTTTCAAAAACGACATTTTCCGGTTTGATGCTTTCCGGAATCCATTTATGGGAGGTTGTAAGAATGAAAAAAATGACTGCGCTTCTGCTTGCCTCTGTGATGACAGTTTCTCTGGCGGCATGCGGCGGCAATGACGATGACGATGCGGCTTCTTCCGGCCCCGGCACGCAGATTACGGCGGCAGAGAAGGATGAAACCGAAGCCACGCACACCATCAAAATCGGCGTATTTGAGCCAACCACGGGCGAAAACAGCAACGGCGGCAAGCAGGAGGTTCTGGGCATCCGCTATGCCAATGCAATCGTGCCAACCGTGGAGCTAAACGGTACGGTATACAACATTGAGCTGGTGGAGGCAGACAATCAATCCGACAAGGTAGCGGCTGTTGCTGCGGCAGAAAGCCTGATTGCGGAAGGCGTTGCAGGGGTAATCGGCTCCTACGGCTCAGGTGTTTCCAATGCCGCAGGACAGACCTTTGCGGACGCAAACGTGCCTGCCATCGGCGCATCCTGCACAAATCCGCAGGTAACCGCAGGCAATAAATATTATTTCCGCACAACATTCATGGACCCCTTTCAGGGCAGAGTAATCGCATCCTATGCGGCAGAGCAGGGATATCGGACTGCGGCTGTTATCAGCCAGAACGGGGATGATTATTCCACAGGGATTGCGGCTTATTTCCGACAGGCATTTACAGATGAAAAAATCGGCGGCAAGGTGGTTGCAGACGAGGCCTACCACGCAGGCGAAACCGAGTTTGACGAAATTTTGCAGAAAATTCAGAAAACCAATCCCGACTGCATCTTCCTGCCCTGCTCCACAGCTATGGCGGAGGTTCTGCTGCCCCAGATTCGCGAAAGCGGCATTACTGCACCCGTTCTTGCGGCAGATACCTGGGAAAACCTTTCCATGGTAAAGGCAATCGGCGAGGCGGCAGAGGGCGTTGTATTCTCCTCCCCCTTCGAAGTAAGCGCGACCACGCAGGCGAAAACCTTCGTCCGCGGCTTTCAGTCCTACCTGCGGCAGAACGCGGAGCGCATTGCGCTGAACGGCGGCACAGACGAGGTTGCGGCGGTTTCCGCGCTGGGCTATGATGCCTATATGACGATGGTGACAGCACTGGAAAGTCTGGACGGGACGAAGGATGTGCTGACAAGCGTGGATCTGCGAAACGCACTGTATGAGGTGGATTATGAGGGCGTGACGGGGGATATCAGCTTCGACGATAACGGCGATGCCATCCGCGATACGGCTTATCTGAAACAGATTCAGAATGGAAAATTCGTGTTCCTGAAAAAACAGGTGGATGAAACAGAGTAACGGAAAAGGAGTTCGCAGAAATTGCGAACTCCCTTTTCTTTTTTATACCTTTTCAAGCATTTCCTTCAGCGTTTTCTTTTCCTGAATTGCGGTTGTTACCTCTGCCATGCGGGAGGTATCTCCCAAGAGGATTGCACCGCAAAGAATTCCGTGGTGGAAATAGGCTCTTCTCAGAACCTGATTCTGTTCATCCTTGATTTCAACGGTTTTATAGGGGATTTCCGCCCTTGTGCCGATATCTCCGATGGCATAAAGGGAAGTACCCATGCCGTGGAAGCTGAGTGCGTTTATCTCAGGCTGATAGGAAAGGGCTTCTCCTGCCGCATTCGCCCCTGCAATGCGCCCCATTTCCTGCGCTACAGGCCAGAGGGCAATATTTGCGCCTGCGTACTGCGCACAGTCCCCTGCGGCATAAATGCCTGCCACGTTGGTTTCCATATTTTCATTTACGATAACGGCTCTGTCTGCTGCCAATCCTGCCGCCTGCGCCACTGCGATATTTGCTCTCACACCGGTGGAGAAAATCACCAGATCCGCCGCTACGGTTTCTCCGCCTGCCAGCTTTACGCCTGTCACACGCTCCGTGCCGCTGATTTCCGCAATCTGTACACCTGTCAGAATGGAAATACCCTTACATTCCGCAATGCCTGTCAACATTCTGACTGTAGGCGCGTCAATCTTGCCTGCCATCAGCACAGGTGCGCTTTCCAGAACCGTAACATCCAGACCGAAGCGACGCAGCTCCCAAGCCGCCTCCAGCCCAAGCACGCCGCCGCCGATGACAACGGCATTTTTTGCGTCCTGCACCAACGCATTGACTCTTTCCACATCTGCAATGGAACGCACAACGGCTACCTGCGGCAAATCATTGCCCTTGATGGGCGGCACAAAGCTATGCGCGCCGAGTGCATAGATGCACTTATCGAAGGGATAAACCGTGCCGTCTGTGAGGACAACCTCTTTTTTCTCCGCATCCAGAGCTGCAACCCTGCTTTCCAGCTGCAGGTTAATGCGATTTTCTTGATACCATTTTGCAGAAACGCTTGCAATCGCGCCGCCGCTGACTGCGCCGAACAGGTTCTTTGTCAGCATAGGGCGATCATAGGGCAGCTCCTTTTCCTCGGAAAGCATGGTAATTTCTGCGGTTCGGTTGCGTAGACGAATCGCCTTTGCCGCCTGCAGCGCCGCTGTACCGCCGCCCAGAATCACAAAGCGTTCCTCTGTATCCCTGCAGAAATCTGTATCCTGCGATGCCACAGGCACGAAATTTTCAGCCCCAACGCCGCAGACAGGACAGGTTTCGATAGAGGAATCGAAAATTTCACCGCAGACCAGACATTTCACGAGCGTCCCTCTTGCAGAAGGCTTTTTCTTTTCCTCGCCCTTTAACAGCTTCAGACCGAACTGATAGCCGAAGGAAACCGCTTCTGCCAATTCCCGCTCAGAGGGCTTGAAGCGCACGCGGAACCCATCTACCACACGCAGATGAATCTGCTTCAGACGTGCAATGATATGCGGCACACCTTCGCCGCTCCAGCCATAGCTGCCGAAGGCAGATGCCAGCTTGCCGCCATGAATCGGCGGATACATGCCTGTTGTCAAATCCCAGATGGGCTTTAATGCCTCCTGCAGAATGGTCGGCGTACCAAAGAGAATCCCATCTGCTGCGCCGATTTCTGCCGCAACCTCTGCCGCGTCTGCCGTAACTAAATCGTAGCGTTTGACCGCGATGTCGCCCGCCTCAAGGATGCCCTCGGTAATCTTTTCCGCCAGCTGCTCTGTATAGCCATACGCACTGACATAGGGGATGACAACGGTTGTTTTCTCATTCGTGGGGATTTTGCACCATTCGGCATAGATTGCCAGAAGCTCCGGAATATGGCTATCCAGAACGGGACCATGCCCGGGACAAATCATGTCGATATCCAGGGAATGCACCAGCTCCAGCGCATTTGTCATATAGGGCTGCTTGAAGGGGCCGAGGATGTTGTCAAAATAATATTTTGTTGCTCTGAGGTAGCCCTCCGTATCGGTTACGGTGCTTCTGAGAATCCCCTCATGGGCATAATGAGAGCCAAAGGAATCACAGGTAACAAGGGTTTTATCCTCCTTGATATAGGTATACATGGTATCGGGCCAATGCAGATTCGGCAGAAGGAAGAACTGCAGGGTTTTATTGCCGATTTTCAGCTCATCTCCGTTTTTGACGGGGATGCTGTAGAAATCATCATTCACGATATTTTTCAGGAAGCTGATTGCCGTAGGGGTCGCGATGATTTTCGCCTGAGGGTTTTCCGCAATGATATGGGCGATGGAACCGGCATGATCCGGCTCGGTATGGTCTACAACAATATAATCAATCTGCGCGATATCCAGCTGCTCGGACAATGCCGCTCTGTACTCTCCGAAGAATTTTTCCTTCGCGGTTTCAAAAAGAATCGTTTCATCCCCCGCCTTGAGAATGTAGGAATTATAGGTGGTGCCGAATTCCGTATACATGATGATGTCAAATACACGCAGGTTCTTATCCAAAATCCCTGCCCAATAAAAATCCTGTTTCAGCTGTAAGGTTTTCATGCTGCCGCTCTCCTTTCAAATACGTGTTTTTTCTCCGTCTATCTTCTCTTTTTTTATTTTCTGCTTTTCTTTTGTTTATATATATGATATCATGGTTTCAGAAAAAGAAGTGTTGCATTTGCAACAAGGAGCGAAAAAATATGGAAAATTTATTGAAAAATGAACTCTTTACGCACGTTTCGGCAGAAGAGCTGGAAAAAATGATTCCCTGCTTTGAAATGACGAAGCGCAGCTTTCGGGAAAAGGACATCATTCCCACGCACGAGGGAGGAAAAAATTATATCTGCCTGCTGCTTTCGGGGACAGTTTCTGTCAACCGCATCAGCATAGACGGCTCGTTGGACCTACTGGAATATCTGGAGGATACGGGCGTATTCGGGGCAGCGTTTGCCTTTGCCAATCAGGAGGATGCGTTTCTGACCATCTGCGAAAAGGACTGCACGGTGCTGTTTATCGAAAAGCACCATATTTCCAAGCGGTGCCGGAATGCCTGTCCGCACCATACGCAGGTGGCGGAAAATATGCTGCAGTTGATGGGGAATAAGGTTGTCATGCTGACGGAAAAGGTGGATATCCTCAGCCATCGCTCCATTCGCGGCAAGCTGATGAGCTATTTCCGCATCCAGAGCACAAAGACGGGGGAATTGAGCTTTTCACTGCCTTTTTCTCTGCTCAAGCTTGCGAATTATCTCTGCATCGACCGCAGCGCCATGATGCGCGAAATCAAAAAGATGAAGGAGGAGGAGCTGATTGCAATAGAAGGGAAACGGGTGACACTGCTGTGAAAAAATAAGGCTATATCAGAAAAATCTGAGATAGCCTTATTTTTTATTTCGTTTTATTGTGCAGGTATTTCTCTCTCGTTGCCAAGCCGCCGCGAATATGCCGCTCCGCTTTATTGACCTCCAGAACCGCACGGACGGATTTTGCCAGCTCCGGGTCAATGCGCTCCACACGGTCGGTGATATCTTTATGTGTGGTCATCGTTTATCAGAACGCTTTCATCCAAACCGACCTCTCCCAACGGATTTAAGAAAATTTCTATATTTCCGGACTTGTCCACTTCAATTTTTTGAAGGATTCGTTTGAGCTGTGCATTTGTCATCTGCCGTATGTCCGCAATGTCCTCAATCCTCTGAAAGGTGTTCTTGAGGATTCCCTCTACCTGCTCCCCTTTCGTCAAATGATAGGACACCAGCTTTAAGTTATTTTCCAGCCGCTCCATTTCCTTTCGCATACCGCCGATTTTTTCATTCAATTCCTCTCTTGAAATCAAATCATCCGCATACATTTCCATGTATCTTTCCCTCGATTTTTTCAGCTTCGCAAGCTGCGCTTGCAGTAAAGCCGCATATTCCAAATTTTCGTCCTTTGCCTTATAAATGCGCTGAAATTCCTTCACAAAATATTCCGTAACCCTTTTCTTGCTTTTCAGGATATTCATAAAATATTCCTGTAACCTGTCTATCAGCTCATCCTCATCCAAAGCAACACAGTTCGGGCAGCTTTCTGCGCCCTTTCCGTTTCGTCCGGAGCAAACCCACCGAATGTATGTATTTTTATATTGCCGCACAATGCGTCGGTAAGACCACCCACACTCCTTGCACTTAATCAGCGTAGAAAACAAATGCTTGTTGCTCTGGCGTTCATGCCCCATGTGAAAGGCGTCATTTCGCTCTCGCATAATTTCCTGCACCGCCGCAAAGGATACATCATCAATGATTCTAAGCTCCGGCCGTTCCACCACGCACCACTCCGCTTCATCCTTCGCCCGCCGCTGTCCCGTCAGAAAATCGCTGACCTCCTGCTTCCCGTTGATAATTTTCCCCGTATACAGCTCGTTTGTTAAAATGCGGCAAATCGCATTTTGGCTCCATTTGCAGTTCCGCTTTGTTCTCAAACCGCTTTCATTCAGCATATTGGCAATCTTGGCAGTGCCGTAGCCCTCCTCCAGATACCACCTGTAAATTTGCTTTATCGTTTCGGCCTCCGTTTGATTGATGGTAAGATGAAAATAATCCCCAATGATTTTGTCATAGCCGTAAACGATATTGGGAACCCGTCCCTTTTCGGCATTCATTTTTTTCCCGAACTTGACTCGCTTGGAGGTATTCGCACTTTCCTCCTGTGCCAATGCACCGAAAATGGTCAGCACAAATTCGCTGTTTCCCATGCTGGTCATATTGGCAGTCAAAAACTGTGTTTCAATCCCCAATGCCTTCAGCTTTCGGACATTCTGCAAAAGGTCAACGGTATTTCTTGCAAAACGGGAAATATCCTTTACCACAACCAAGTCAAATAAACCCTGCTGTGCATCCTTCATCATGCGAAGAAACTCCTTGCGGTTCTTGATTTTCGTACCCGAAATGCCCTCGTCTGCATAAAGTCCCACAAGAGTATCCCCCGTCCGCTTTGTGTATTCGGCAAAAAAGCCCTTCTGTGCCTCCAAGCTGTTCAGCTGATCCTCTTTATCGGTAGAAACTCGACAGTACGCCGCTATATTCATATCCTCCACCCCTTCTGTATTCTTTCCGTTATCAAGCTACATCTTGAGTGTAATCTAAATGCTTTTTTTGCGCAAAAAATTTGCCGCCAAATTGATGACATATCAAAAAGGTATCCCATGCCATTTGCATAGAATACCCCTGAATGTTATGTATCCTCCTTGTTTGCAGCAGTCCTAATCAACGTGTCCACCCTGTTTGCGTTCGTTTCAACGAATACCTTGAGTAAATGATTGGCGGTCTCTCCCATTGTATTTGGATTATGAAAGGTATACTTCAATTTTTGTTTTTTCACAATGGAATCTGCACCTCCCTCGTTTCCTTTTTCTTATACTATGAAATTGCTTTGCAAAATAGTACAAGCATTCTTTATGCTTGCAGACGGCAAAGGAAACTCTGATTTATTCTGGTGCATAGAGCAGCAAAAATATTTTTTGTCAGATAAAACAAAAAACGCAGGGAATACCTAAAATGGTATTTCCAAGGCTTTTTGTAAAATATGACGGAAAATAGACTGCTGATATATGTGCCAATGACTAAATCTGAGTTTTCTAAACCCATAGGAATCTCACCTGTCCCCTCTCAGCGACCTGCCCCCATTGCCTGCGACGGTTGCTATCACGCTCGGACTGTGGCTGGGCAGAAGTTTCTTTCAATGTTGCCTGCAAGTTGTGTATTCAGTTGTAATAGGCTCGGAAATTTTACTTTCCATATAATATCCCGACAGAAACTTAAAAAAATCGAATTTTTTTGAAAATATTAAAAATTATTTTGAATTACATAAAAAAAGCCATTCCTAATGAAGTAAGCTGTCGCCCATCTGTTAGACAGCATGATATATACCATTTAGAATTGGAGTATTTTCCTATTTCAAAAGAAGCACTAAACAAACGATATACACCGAAATTTAAAGAACTGATTGAACATCTAAGCTACTACAATAATCGCAGAATAAGAACAACCGAAAGGGCTTGCCGATTGCAACACACAAACAGCGAACCCTTTCGGTTGCTTGAATCGTTTTATTTAAAATATTTGCCAATAACTCGCATTGTTTCCGCCTAACACGGTTCTATTTCTATCAAAACCATATCACGATAAATAGGATTATCTTCTATATACTGTTTGAATCCCTGAAAATAAAATGGTTCTGTTGCCTGACCTTCGCAAAAAATATAATAGCGAAATTCTTTTTTCTCCAAATATTCTTGACGGCGTTTTTTCTTCCAATTATTCTTTTCAGACCTTTTAGCCATTTACCTTCCCCCAATCTATGATTTTCTTGAGGTAAGGATCTGCTCCATACTTTCCTTCCAGATACTGCTTATCAAACTTAGCATCTTTACGAACAGATTATCTCATGAATCAGGAGAGAAGTTAAGGCACCTTGTTGTTTAGCACTTACCCCTCTCGTTATGAGAAGAGGTATTAAATATGATATTCAAAAGCTTGGTTCTCAACTTTTTAACAATATAGCATTCGTTACAAAACCAACCGCCAATACATATATCGCTGGAAACGCAGATATGACGGCACAATCGAGTCCTTACGCTACCGTTCCCGTCGCCCACATCATCATCCGAATCAGCATACACCGGAAGAAATAAAACTGATTCGTGATGTCAGAAGGCGAAACCCTCATGCCGGGCTTGTTATTCTCTGGGTGAAGCTCATGCAGAGAGGATACAAACGCTCTATTACCGGGTTATACCGTTTTCTTCGCAAACAAGGCATTCTGGCTGTTAAGCCGCCAAATCCGAAATATGTTCCAAAACCTTATGAAAAAATGGACTATCCCGGCCAGCGTATACAGATAGATGTTAAGTTTGTTCCTGCTGTTTGCCTTGTAAATGCGGCAAAGGGACAAAAATTCTATCAATACACTGCGATAGATGAATACTCTCGTTGGCGGTTCGTTGAAGCTTTCGAGGAGCATAGCTCCTATTCTTCTGCGCAGTTTTTAGAGCATCTCATCAAAGCTTTTCCCTATCCGATTAAATGTGTTCAAACAGATAATGGGCAGGAGTTTACCAAACAATTCGGAGCAGGCGGAGGCTCTGATAAACCTATACAAAAACTTTTCGTGCTGACTCATCTCAATCAAATATTGTTTTGGAACTGTAAGAATCAAAATGTACACGTTCCTCTAAATATCGTTCAACAGGCTCTTTCTTTACCTTGGCATATCCAAAAACTAACAACATCAATGGATCTACGTAATCCGGCAGATGGAGTAATCTTTTTAGTTCATTTCTCTGATTTGAATAAAGCCCTAACCATAGACTTCCTAATTCTAATGCCGTTGCAGCTATTAGCATATTCTGTGCTGCCGCACTTAAATCCTGTACCCAAAACAACTCATTCGGCTCTGACACTCGATTTTTATTTGCACAAACAGCAATACATACGGGAGCTGTTTGTAATGCAGATGCATATACATCCATCTCCATGATTTGATACATAATTTCTTTATTTTTTATGACAACAAATTCCCATTCCTGATTGTTCGTAGACGTTGGTGCTGCCATACCGGCTCTCAAGATTTGTTCTATTTTTTCTGATTCCACATCTCGATTCTGGTAGTCACGGATACTTCTTCGTTCGAAAATTGCACGCATCGAAAACACTCCTTTGATAAAATCAAATTTCCCTCAACTGTATCTTTTCCTCATAATCTTAATGAAAAATTCCTACTTTACCCTCTCCATCAATCTATAATATTGATTCATTATTTTTTGCCATGTATTCCATTTTAAAAATTTGTATCTTATTGTTCAATTTCCATTGAATAGGTATTCAGCCTGCCAGCGATAATAATACCGAGGACAACTAAAAGTGCTCCTGCCTTTCCATGCAAAGTTAGTTCTTCGCCCAGCATAACACCTGCCGATATCATTGTAAAAATTGGCATCAGTGCATAAATCAGTCCAACTGTAATACCATTTACACCTGTTTGGGCATACGCTTGTGCCAGATACAAACCAACAGAACCAACCATTGCTGAAAAGATAATATTTATCCATATGGATATTTCTGCCGTTGCCACAGGCTCTAACGGCTCAATGCCCAAGGCAATTATGGCACTGATGAAGGACAGTAGTAAAAACTGTCCCTCCGTAATTACCACCGGATCACTTTCTAAAACATATTTGCTCATAAATACCACATGAAGAGCGAAAAAGAATGCGCTGCAAAGGGCAAAAATATCTCCGGTATTTAATGTAAGCCCTTCCTCTGTTTTCATCATGAAGTACATCCCAACCATGGTAATAAAAATACCAACGAAAATCTTACTATTAAATTTTGTACCATTAAATATCCTTGCCAAAAAAGGAAGTATCAAAACCGATATACTATAGTAAAAACACGCATTCGTAACCGTTGTATACGCAACGGCTAAATTATAAAAAATAAACCCAATAGTAAAGAAAAATCCTACTTGCAATATTACTTTGCAATCTGTTTTATGAAAGGCTTTTCTTAAATGTTTGCTTCTCACACAAATTAAAATCAGCGCTGCAAAAGAATAGCGGATTGCAAGGTAAGAAAACGGTGGTATCACCTCCATAGCTGCCTTGGATAATGTGGAAGTAACGCCGCCAAGAAATACAAAAAAACATAAAAGTAAAGCCAACTTTCTTTCCTTCATAAATGTTCTTCCTTTCACACTTCTTATAAAAGTATTCTTTATGATCATGAATATCTTTTTTTCATTTTCTCCACAAAACGAATATTTAGAAGCTCACTGAAAACACATCTGTTAGGCAACATCATTTTTATTCTGTTGTATTTTTAACTTTTGCATTGACATACCTGACGACACTCAGAAAAAGTAAATCCACCCTCCATAAAATCACTACAAGGCAATTTTACAAAAATCGGAAAATCTTGTCCAACCACTTTTCTAACTTCCTCATAACACTCTTTCAAAAACCGCACCCGATTTTCCAGTTCTCCGCCATACTGATCTGTTCTGCGATTATAATACGGAGATAAGAACTGATTCAACAGATAAAAATGTGTCGTGTGCAACTCTATTGCATCAAATCCAGCTTCCTTTACACGCCTTGCAGCTTGTCCATGACTCTGTACAACATAAGCAATATCTGCCTGCATCATGGATACACCTTATGTGCCAGTTATTTTTTCTGGAACATCAGAAGGAGCAAAAATGTTTCGATTTTCTATTTTGTAAGTCGTCTTTGTACCACCATATACAACCTGCATCATAATCTTTGCACCATGGCTATGAACCATCTGCGTCAAATGTTTGTACTCTTCCATAAAACTGTCATCATAAATGCCTAACATTTTTTCATTTGCGCATTCTTCCTCTGTAATTCTGGTCATGCCTGTACAAATCAAACCCGCTTCATTTTTCTCCTCCTGATTTTGCATTGATTTATTCTTTTAACGTCAGTCCAAATTCTTCACAAATCTGTACTGTTTGTTGTCCCAGCAGTGGTGCACCCTTTTTTATTTCTGCAGGTGTTTCGCTCAGCATCATAGGGTTACCGATTGCTGTGTATTTGCCAACGCCCTGATCTTCCACTTCTACCAGCATATTTCTTGCTTTCAACTGGGGATGCTCCATCATTTCGGGAATTGTATTTACAGGAGAGCTGGGGATTTTGTTTGCATTAAATGCATCTGTCAGCTCTGCTTTTGTTTTTGTCCGGAAGTATTCTGTCAGAATAGGTGTGATGATTGCATAGTTTTCGATACGCAGTTCATTTGTTGCGAATCTTTCATCTTCCAGTAGCTGAGGCATATCGATTGCTATACAGAATCTGTTCCATTCTGCATCAGAACCAGCTGCCAGACCTACGGAGAAGTAACCATCTTTGCAAGGGTATACATCATAAGGGCACAGTGTAGGGTCTGTGTTCCCACAACGAGTTGCTTCCTGATTCAGCAAATCTTTGCACAGAATGGGACTTTCCATAATAGCAAACAAGCTGTCGTACATAGCAACATCGATGTACTGACCTTCTCCTGTATTCTGTTTATGGAAATATGCCATAACAACACCTAATGTCAAATTCAGACCACCAAAATAATCACTGATGCTGGGACCTACCTTTGTAGGTACATCATCGGGGAAACCTGTCATTTCCATCATACCGCTTCTTGCCTGGATTACATTATCATATGCAGGCTGATCGTTCCAAGGGCCATTCTGACCATAGCCAGTCAGGGAAGCATAAATGATTTCAGGATTGATTTTTTTCACATCAGCATAGCTCAAGCCCAACTGAGCCATTTTGCCCACCTTGAAATTTTCTACCACGATATCTGCATTTTGGATCAATTTTTTGATCACTTCCATGCCTTCGGGTGTTTTGAGATCCAGAGCGATGCTTTCTTTCCCTCTGTTGTTTGTAGCATAATAGCCACTTTCCCCATTTTCACTAAATGGAGGCCAAATTCTAGCAGCATCATCAATGCCTTTTACTTCAATTCTAATAACTCTTGCACCAAAATCTGCCAGTTGCATGGTGCAGAAAGGACCACTATATGTCTGTGTAAAGTCAATTACGGTTACACCATCTAATACTTTCATTTTTCTATCTCCTTTCTATACTTACGCCATCTGGATGATTTTCTTTTCTGCCAGTGCATTAATTTCTTCTTCTGTATAGCCCAACTGTGTCAAATACTGTTTGGTGTGTTTACCCAAGTTTGGTGCACCTACTTCAATACCACCGGGAGTTTTGCTCATCTTGATAAATGTATTGGGGAAAACAACTTCTTCGCCAATGCCTTCATCGAATACTTTTGCCAGCAGGTTTCTTGCTTTCACCTGTTCTGTTTCCATTGCTTCTGTAACAGTATAAACAGCACCGCTTGCCAGACCTACCTGTTTCATTTTTTCTTCTACTTCAAACTTAGACATCTGACCGATGATAGCTTCAATTTCTTTTTTCAGATCGCTCTGATAATATTTATATCTGGAAGCATTTGTTTTATATCTTTCATCTGCTTTCCAATCATCTTTACCCAAGCTGTCACAGAATCTTTCCCACTGACGGTCTGTTGTCACACTAATGGAAACATAGCCATCTTTTGCTTTGAATGTGTCATAGGGTGCAATTTCGGGATAGGAATTTCCTGTTCTTTCGGGTACGCTCCCTGTCATACAGTATGTGATAGGTGCTGCTTCCATCATAGAGAACAAACAATCCAGAATTGCAATATCTACTTTCTGACCTTTCCCTGTTTTTTTCTTGTTGATCAGTGCCATCATGATTGCAGTTGCCATATATGTACCACTCAACTGGTCACCAACAGCGGGGCCACCTTTCGTGGGTACACCATCTGCAAAACCGTTTCTGTCCATGAAGCCACTGCCTGCCTGCAACTGTAAATCCAGACCAATCATTTCTTTCATAGGGCCTGTCTGACCATAACCGTTCAGAGAAGCATAAATAATTTCAGGGTTTACTTCTTTGATTTTTTCGTAGCTTAAGCCCATTCTTTCCATACTGCCGTATTTGAAGTTTTCGCAAACAACGTCAGCATCTTTGAGCAGATCCAGTAAAATTTCTCTACCTTCATCTTTACCACCGTTTACACCGATGCTCTTTTTATTTCTGTTCAGATAAGCATAATAGCCACTGGAATCATTTTTAAAAGGGAACCAATATCTTGCCAAATCCCCTACGCCTGGTCTTTCAATTTTAATAACTTCTGCGCCGAAATCAGCCAGTAGCATTGTGCAAAGGCTACCTGCATGTGCCTGAGTAAAATCTACAATTTTAACACCTTCTAAAGGTTTCATAAAAGTCCGCCTCCTATCAATAATAAAAAACTTAACTGCATATATAACAGTTTGCTCTGCCCCTCATTTTCGTATTTCTACACTTTATCTTCCCACAAAAATCTTTCATCAAGCAAACAAAGCAAAAACACAATTCCCTGCCGAAGAAAAATAATCAGCAGGGAATCATCAAATCATAATCAGTTATGACAAATCAGACAATATGGGATAATGAATTACAAGCTTACGTATTTACGCTGTATTATGAATGACTGCTTCGTACACAGCACTCATTTTTATAAAAACCAGAATTTTGGTTTCTATATTGCTTAGATATTACAAAGAAGGAATTTCAAATCTGTCCAGATTCTTTTCCCATGCTTCTTCCAGAGTGTATTCACCATTCTGAATTTCTGTAACACATTTTACAATCATGTCATTGAAAGGTGTTTCAATGCCCAGTTTTCTTGCTTCTTCTACGAATTTACCATTGATGAAGTTAATTTCGCATTTTCTGCCTTTTTCCAAATCCTGAATCATGCTTGCTTTCTGCGCTCTGAAAGGTGTATAAACCTTTGTCCAGTAAGCAATAACCTGATCCAGTTCTTCTTTTGTTTCAAAGCATACTCTGTCTTCTGTCGGGCAAAGACCGAAGCATTCTACAGGTGTGATACCTTTTGCTTTGATGATTGTTGCACATTCTCTACCATTGTAAGCAATACATTCCATTGCTTTTCTGTTGTCCAGAATGTCGCCAACCAGACAGCCCAGTGCTGTTGCCAGACCACTGAAGCAAGAGTTGTCAGACAGTTTTGTATATCTAACACCCATCAGGTTATCTGTCAATTCACAGTGACCCAGTGCTTTCTGGAACATTGCCTGAATTTCTTTTGCTTTATCATCAATCACGCCTGTTGGTCTACCACAGGAAATACCCAGTGTTTCTTTTGCAGATGCCAGTTTGGATACACCGGGGCCAATGAAAGTGCCACTGAATTCCATACCGCCACCAATAACTCTGTCGATACCAACAAATTCAGCTGCGATATCTTCGGGAATACCGTTCTGCAGTGTCATGATGTATGTATCCTCATGCATAAAGGGAACAGCATTTTCCAGAGATTCTCTCATAGTTGTCTGTTTTGTCATAGAAATGAACAGGTCATATTTACCTGTCAAGCCATTGTTCATAACAGCTTTTACGGGGATAATTTCGTCGATACCACTGATAATGTGTGCACCTTTTTCGTTCAATGCATCTACATGTTCTTTGTAGTTATCTACCAATTCAACATCATAACCAGCTTTTGTTAACAGAGCACCGATAATAGTACCCATAGCGCCTGCGCCAAGTAATGCGATTCTCATTATAAAACACTATCCTTTCAAATAATTGAAATCATGTAATTGTAATAATTGATGTAATTAGTTTACGCCATTTTCGTTGTAGATACCTTTTTCCATGTCGTAACGTTTGCTTTCAATGTCACTCTTAACCATCTTAACGAAGGAAGATGCCAGCATGATACAAATTACGGAACAAGGCAGAGCGAAAATAACTGTGATTGTCTGAATTGCTTTCAGAGGGCTACCAGCCAAAATGAAACCTGTAGGCAGTGCTACCAGGAAGAACGCCCACAGCAGACGCAGCCAAGGTTTGGAGTCGCCGTTTTTGTCCAGTTTTGTCTGAGAAACGGAAGCCAGTGTACCGGATGTTGCATCGTAGGTTGTAGCTGTGAACAGTACGATACAAACCAACATTGCAGCTTTGAAGATTTTTGCGCCGGGCAGTGTGCTTACAATTGCAATAATTGTTGCAGGTGCACCATTGTTTGTCAGAGATGCAATAACATCCATTTCACCGCTCATCTGCAGATGAATACCGAAGCAGCTCAGAATGATAAATACGGAGAAGCAACCCAGTGTACCGAAACCAACAGTACCCAGAATCATTTCTTTCATTGTTCTGCCTTTGGAGATTTTTGCAAAGAACAGACCATAGAAAGGTGCGAATACAGTAGCATATGCCCAGTAGAATACAGACCAAGATTCAGGATAACCATTTGTAACCTGACCGGGGTCCATCCAGCTGTTCATCTGGATAAAGTTCTGTGCAATCATACCCATTGCTGTAGTACCCATATCCAGTGTGAATACCAGACCGCCGCCGAAAATAGCAACGACAGTCAGCAGGATAATTGCCAGTGTTACGTTACCATCGGAGATACGTTTCATACCTTTTTCTACACCCATGAAAGATGTGAATGCAAAGATACATGTAATACCCAACAGTACAATAACTTTCAGAGTGTTGTTATCAGGGATACCTGTCAAATCATGAATCAGACCTGTGATCAGAGGTGTACCCAGACCAAATGCTGTAGCAGAACCTGCAATCAGACCAAAGATAAAGCCGACATCGATGATTCTACCCAATGTGCCGTCTACTTTATCGCCCAATACGCCACGGCATGCTTCGGAAATTCTAAATACAGAGCATTTTTTAACATGCAGGATGTAACCACATGCACAACCACCGATGATGTAGATTGTCCATGCCATGAAGCCCCAGTGGTAGGGTCCCAATGCAGCGGCTAATTCTGCTGCTGCCCATGTACCTGTCTGGTAGTGCAGGGGAGGATCCTGGAAGTAGTAAGCCCATTCGATGAATCCCCAGTACAGTACTGTACCGCCGATACCACCGCAGAACAGCATTGCTGCCCAAGAGAATGTGCTATAGTCAGGTTTTGTATCAGGATCGCCCAGTTTTACTTTGCCGTATTTGCTACAACAAACATAAACCGCAAAGAACAGTGTAAAGAATGTAAACCAAATATACCAGTTACCAAAGTTTACAGTGATGAAATCGTTAATAGTGTTAACAACTTCCATCGCAGGCTCGGGGAACATGATAATAGGGATACTAATAATTGCAAGTACGATAATAGCGCCTAAAAACAGAGGCAGGTCGAGTTTACCATTATCGTCATTCGCGTTCATTGGTTTTTTTGTACTCATTATTTTCCCTCCAATTTCGTGATGATTTCGTAACAACCCATAATAATGATTATTTTACAATACCCAGTTTCTTTCTCGCTTCTGCTGCTGTCAGTGTTTTTGCGCCCAGAGTTTCGATCAGTTTTACTGCTTTTTCAACCAACTGACCGTTGGAAGCAAATACGCCTTTTTCCAGGTAGATGTTATCTTCCAGACCAACACGAGCGTTACCACCGTTGATAATTGCCTGTGCTACCATAGGGAATTCATCCTGGCCGATACCGAATGCGCCCCATGCAACGCCCTGAGGCAGTGCATCAATCATTGTTGTCAGGTTTCTGGGTGTGCTTTCTGCGCCGAAAGGAATACCCATGCACAGCTGGAACATTGTGGATTCGGGCAGGTAGCCTTCACGAATCAGTTCTTTTGCCTGCCAAATGTGGCCCAGTTCAAAAGCTTCTACTTCTGTTTTTACGCCTGCTGCTGTAATCAGTTTTGCAGATTCTTTCAGCATTGCATATGTGGACAGGTAAGCTGTTGTTTTGTAGTTAAAAGAACCACAGTCCAGAGTACAGATTTCAGGTTTGATTACCTGGATATGTTTTACTCTTTCTGCGGGAGAAATCATATCACTACCGGGTCCGAAGATTGTAGGATCATCGGGGTGTTCTACATAGTCACCGCCCATACCTGTTGTCAGGTTGATGATTACATCAACGCCACTCTGACGAATCAGATCTACTGCTTCTTCGTAGTATTCCAGTTTTCTACAAGGTGTACCGTCAGCTTCTCTTACATGCAGATGTACGATAGCTGCGCCTGCTTTTGCTGCTTCAATAGCACTGTCAGCGATCTGCTTGGGTGTAGAAGGTACACCGGGGTGTTTCAGGTGGCTATCGCCGGAACCTGTAACTGCACAAGTTAAAATTACATCTTTGTTCATAAAAATCCTCCATTTCTTTCACTTCACATGAATCACATGAAAAGGTTACTTGTTTTGCCATTAGTATAAAATCCCATCTGACAACTAACAAGACGGCACTTTTTTTATAGCACCTAACAAAAAAAATATTCTATTACCAAAATGCCAAATACTATCCAAAAAGATAGATTTTGATTCTTCAACCTTTTTCCAGCTTTTTTTCGACAAATTTCCCCAATGATTCACACTATAAAAAAACTGAACAAATCTAACACATTTTTTTCTTCTCTTTTTAACATATATAATTTTATATATGGTGTTTTTTTTGACACCCGCTTACTTTTTATATATTTTATATAAAAAAAGTGGCTTATTGCAACCATATTTTATAAGAGATATAATGCAACCATAAATTTTAAAACAAATAAATTGAATACGGAGGTTAATATTATGAAAGATGTTGTAATTGTTAGCGCTGCCAGAACGCCCATTGGTGTTTTACAGGGTGCCTTATCTACTGTATCTGCTGCAGATTTAGGCTCTCTAGTTATTAAAGAGGCTTTGCATCGTGCTAATATTTCTGGTGATATGGTAGATGAAACCCTGTTTGGCTGTGTATTGCAGGCAGGGAAATATCAAGGCATTGCCAGACAGGCTGCTGTTAACGCCGGTATTCCTGTAGAGAAACCTGCTCTTGCTATCAATATGATTTGCGGTTCTGGCTTACGTTCTGTTGCAATGGCTACTCAGGCAATCAAATGCGGTGATGCGGATATTGTCTTGTGTGGTGGTACAGAAAATATGAGTCAGGCACCTTATGTTGTAAATCAAATGAGAAAAGGCAATAAAATGGGTGACTGCGCAATGATGGACTCCATGGTGATTGACGGTTTGACAGATGCTTTTCACAAATATCACATGGGTATCACGGCTGAAAATGTAGCAGAAAAATTTGGTATTACAAGAGAAATGCAGGATGCTTTTGCATTACGCAGCCAGCAAAACGCAGAAAAAGCACAGAAAAGCGGTCGCTTTAAAGACGAAATCGTACCAGTCACTGTAAAAACAAAAAAAGGTGATGTTGTTATTTCTGAAGATGAATTTCCTAAACATGGTACAACCATGGAAACTTTGGCAAAACTTAAACCGGCTTTCAAAAAAGATGGCACCGTAACTGCAGGGAATGCTTCCGGTATCAATGATGGCGCTGCTGCACTGGTTCTGATGTCCGCTGATAAAGCAAAAGAATTAGGCATTACCCCTATTGCCACAATCAAAGGATATGCTTCTGCAGGTGTTGATCCCTCTATTATGGGTGTTGGTCCTATTGAAGCATCCAAAAAAGCTTTGAAACAGGCCGGCATTTCTGTAAAAGACCTGGATTTGATTGAATCCAATGAAGCATTTGCTGCTCAGTCTATTGCGGTTGCGAATGAATTAGGATTTGATATGGACAAGGTCAATGTAAATGGCGGTGCAATTGCACTTGGTCACCCTATCGGTGCTTCCGGTGCCAGAATTTTGGTAACACTTCTGCATGAAATGCAGAAACGTAATGCGAAACATGGTCTGGCAACACTGTGTATCGGCGGTGGCATGGGTACATCCTTAGTTGTAGAAATGTGATAATTAAAAAAGCAGAATACAAGGTTTTCACCCTGTATTCTGCTTCAATCACTTAATCATATAGTTCAGGATGGTTCTCTTTTGTTGATACATCAATTTCCTTTGCAATAGCATATCGATGTGCCCAAGTACTGAGATCCTGCAAAGCAGTTTCCATACTTTTTCCATATTCAGTAAGAGAATACTCTACACGGGGAGGCATTTCCGCATATATTGTTCTAGTAACAATATCAACTTCTTCCAACTCTCTTAATTGCTGTGTCAATGTTTTTTGCGTAATTCCGGGTATCATTTTGGCGAGTTCAGAAAATCGTTTTGTGCCATTGAGCAAATAAAAAATAATGCGCAGTTTCCATTTTCCACCCACCAAAGCATCCAGTAATTGTAAAGAACATTGATACTCTTTTGTGAGTTTTGCCATCGCAAGTGCCTCCTTTTTAAATTAAGTTAAACTGTATTACAAAATAATTTCATACGTATTTTATTCTTTTAATTATACGCACTTTTTTGAAATATGTCAACGTAATGTATAAATAAGCACATAATAAGAAAATATGAAAGGAGTTTTTGAAATGATAAAACAAATTTCCTTCGACAAAGCTTTGGATTATATCCATGATGGAATGACAATCATGGTGGGAGGTTTTTTGGGCATCGGTACCCCACAGGCACTGATTGATGCTTGTATTGAAAAAAACATTCAAAATATTACCCTGATTTGTAATGACACAGCTTTTCCAGAAAATGGGGTTGGCAAATGGATTGTAAAACATATGGTGAAAAAAGCCATTGTTTCCCATATTGGCACCAATCCTGAAACAGGAAGACAGATGATGGCAGAGGAGTTGGATGTTACTCTGGTTCCACAGGGTTCTTTGGCTGAAAAAATCCGGTGCGGCGGCATGGGACTTGGTGGTATCTTAACAAAAACAGGTGTAGGTACACTGGTTGAAGAAAATAAACAAATTGTATTTGTAGAAAATGAAAAATACATTCTGGAAACACCTTTACATGCTGATCTGGCACTCATTTATGCTGATCTGGCAGATGAAACCGGAAATCTCACTTACCATGGAAGCACCAAGAATTTCAACCCTTTGATGGCTGCTGCCGCTGATATAGTAATCGCAGAAGTAAAAGAAGTGGTACCTGCAGGTACATTATCTCCAGACCATGTAATTGTACCACATATTTTAGTTGATGCAATTGTGAAAGGAGTGTAACGTCATGGACGCAAAAGAAAAAATTGCAAGAAGAATTGCCCAAGAAATTCAAAACAATGATGTTGTAAATCTTGGTATAGGGTTGCCAACTATGGTTGCTAACTATATTCCAAGTAATATTGATGTCACTTTTCATTCTGAAAATGGCTTTATTGGGTTAGATGGTATTGCTGATACAGCAAATGCTGATTTCAATATTGTAAATGCAGGAGGTACTCCTGTAACAATTAAAAATAACGCAGCCTTTTTTGACAGCGCAACTTCCTTTGGTCTGGTTCGCGGAGGTCATGTAGATATCACTGTCTTGGGTGGTTTGGAAGTTGATCAAGAGGGCAATCTTGCCAATTACATGGTACCAGGAAAAAGCATTCCTGGCATGGGCGGTGCAATGGACTTAGTTGCCGGTGCCAAAAAAGTAATTGTAGCCATGACTCATACCGTCAAAGGAAACCCTAAAATCCTGAAACACTGTACCCTTCCTTTGACTGGAAAAGGTGTCGTAAACATGATTATAACAGAACTTGCCGTCTTTCATGTAACGGAAAATGGTCTGGTATTAACGGAAATTGCCGCTGATACTACAGTTGAAGATGTATTATCCTTAACAGACGCTTCTGTGACTGTAAGTCCTTCCTGCAAAAAAATTTTTGAATAACTCCTTATCTAAATTGTAAATGATGTTGTATCATAAAAGTTGGCACCCTATTCTCAAGGATTTTGATATATAATCATAATTAATACGAGAACAGGAGAAACAACCTATGGCACAGAATCAAAATTGACAATATCAATTGCTGTATTCGATGTCCACCAGCATACCGAGGCGATCCTCAAAAGGTACTTCTTTAAATTTGGGATCATCCAGCTGGGTGCGAAATGCATCTGCCATAGTGGTAAGACGCATTTCAATTAATTTATCAATTGTACTCGACGGTGTGAAAAAATCTCTGTAAATGGGCTTTCTATGATAGGATTTGAAGGCTGAACAGAAGTATTTCCAACTATCCGGCCTTACAGATACTATAGTAACTAAATGCAGGCATGTCAAGAAAATCCTGATTTTTCAGGACTTCTGACATGCCTGTTTTCTGTTATTCGGGCAGTCTGCCGTCGTACATGATGCTCAATTCTCCATAGACACGACCCCAATTTCGAAGAGTCGAAGTCCATTTTTTTGATGCCTCAAAAGTTGCCAGATACAGTGCCTTCATCAGAGCGGTAGGGCTGGGAAATACGCTCCTCTGGGAATTCAGACGGCGATAGGTGCTGTTCAGGCTTTCGATAGCATTGGTCGTGTAAATGACTTTGCGAACCTCGGCAGAAAACTTGAAAATCGGGCAGATGGCATCCCAGTTAGAGGACCAGCTTTTCATGGCATTCGGATATTTACCCTGCCATTTTTCTGTAACGGTTTCCATATTTGCCCTTCCCTGTTCTTCAGTAGGTGCCTGATAAATGCTTTTTAGATCTGTGGCAAAGGCTTTTCTATCCTTGTCTGGTACATATTTCAGTGTATTTCTTACCTGATGTACGATGCAGCGCTGATATTCGGTCTTAGGGAAGGCAGCATTGATAGCTTCTTTGATTCCTGTAAGACCATCAGCACAAAGAATCAGGATATCTTTCACACCTCTGTTTTTCAGCTCATTCAGTACTGTCAGCCAATATTTGCTGCTCTCATTTTCGCCAACCTGAATGGTCAACACTTCTTTTTTGCCTTCGTGATTGATGCCTAGGATCACATATGCAGCAAGCTTACGGATAACGTTATTATCTTTCACCGAAAAGTGGACGGCATCGATAAAAAGAATCGGATACACTTCTGCCAGAGGTCTGTTCTGCCATTCTTCTATTTCCGACAAAAGACGATCTGTGATATCAGAAACCATGCCTTCGCTGACTTCAAAACCATAAATATCTTCAATCATCTCAGAAATCTGGCGTGTTGTCATGCCTTTGGCATACATAGAAATGATCTTATCATCGATTGCAGAGATGTCTTTCTGACGTTTCTTGACGATTTTAGGTTCAAATGTACTGTCGCGGTCCTGCGGAACACTCAGTGTGGTTTCGCCATATTTACTGCGAATCTGTTTTTGTTTATATCCATTTCTGGAATTGGGATTTTCAGAGCGTTCATAGGACTCATAACCCAGGTGTTCATCCATTTCAGCTTCCATCATTTCTTTGATGGTATCGCCCAGCAGATCTTTGAGAGCGTCCTGGATATCCTCTGCTGACTGGATATCGTATTCCTGCAGGAGTGCTGCAATAATGTTTTTCTTACCCTCGGACATTCTTTTTCTTCTTGCCATAATTTAAGGCCTCCTCATGATATTTTTATTCTATCATAGAAGGCCTTGTTATTTATGTTTTTACAGAGTTTTTTTCACAGGCTCTCTACATCCTTGGTTGTTTCAAAAAATTGTTTATATTCTTCGTTTTCGTCGAAGTTAAAGTAGGCTGTATTTTCATAACAGCGTCTGCCGAACTCTTTCAGAATCCAAGTCTTACCCACCTGACGTACGCCCTTCAAGATTAAAGGCTTGCGGTAGGGAGAATTCTTCCAAGCCAGCAATTTTTTTAAGATAAATCGTTCCATAGAATCACTCCTCACATTTTTATTGGAGTTTTATGCTTAATAATCACACTTTTATTATATGCAAAATCCATGAAACTTACAACCAAACTCACAAAATTATTTGATTTAAATGCTTATCAATCACACTTTTATATGGGATAGCGAAGGAACAGATTCGTATTTGCAAAATTTCCACTTAATACAATTTACACTTCACTTCCTAAACACAAACAAATACTCGTGTGCTATAAGCAAAAAGTTATATTTCACACTATTCGTTTTCCAATATCCTGTGGCTTTGCAGTTATGCTGCTCTTTGATTATCAATTCTTTCAAAGTGAAACCGGCATCCTGAAATGTTTTCATAACGTCAAAGGACATCGGTATCATACAACCCTTTTGCCTTGTATCGCCCATAAGGACTGCACAAAATTTATCTTTTTTCAAAACACGGTAGCTCTCCGCAGCTACCTTTTTCATTTCTTCAAGAAAATCTTTCACTTTGAGTTGTGACAAATCCCCATCAATGCCGTCACTGTATTTAATTATATCGGCATAAGGCGGGTGAGTGCAAATAAGGTCAATGCTATCATTAGAAAGAAAATCTAAGTTTCTTGCATCACCTTTTCGGATATTAACCTTTCCATTTGCACCCTCATGCTCAAAATCTACTTTTTCTTTACACCTATCAAGTGCAACATCATTGACATCAACGCCGATGATATCACGATTCAAAAGCTTTGCTTCAACGAGAGTTGTACCCCCGCCGGCAAACTGATCGAGAACCACATCGCCTTCATTTGAATACCTTAAAATTATGTTTCTCGGTATGTAAGGCGACCAATTTCCGCGCCATTTTGCATCATGAGTTGCCCAATTGCCACGCTTTGGAAAAGACCAATGCGTTGTCATTTCCAATTCAAAATCATCCGGTTCCCATTTTGTAATTTTCTTTGCCATTATTCAAAAACCTCTGTAATTATGTCATTTTCCAAATCTTTAATGTTGTAAATATGCTCCATAACATCAAACGTTTCCTCAAGGTTATGGCGAGCGCTTGTCCAACCTTTTCCGTCGGTAAACCATACAAAGGTAAAACCATCAATAGTGTCAGTTTCAAGAGCAAGTGTTTTGTAACTGCGTGCCGTTTCATTAAGCTTACTTCCACCACTACCATAAAAGTTGGTTTCAATGCCATAAATCATATTCGCTGTTTTGACCACAAAGTCAAAACGCTTTTCTGTTTTGCCTTGATTTGATATAGCTGAAAGATCTATACCCCATTTATCGGTAATTTGATGAATATACATTTCCTTGAAATAAGTATCATCTTTAACAAATCCAGATTTTTGAATAAATCTTTCGACCAAGTTTTCCATCAAATGACCACCACGGTTTTTGCGTCCGTTGGAGTCAAGACCTGTTTCAACACCTGTTGCATAATCTACAAGATTGTTAACAATATGATTTTCTATCAAATCAAAAAGTCCGATTTTGCGCATAAATATTTTATATTGCTCGACTGAAAGATTGGGATTTTTGAAATTATATGTAAAATCCCCATCACCGTCAATCGCATATATTTCATTTGACCTAACTGCCAAAAGCAGAGGTATACATTTCAAGGTTTCCGGATATTTGTTTATCAGTTTTTCAAAATCGTTTTCGATATCTTTAGAGCCAATAAGTGAATTTAGAATATTAAGCTCAACTTTAATGCTGTCCACATTTCTGTGAACCTTTTTAAAATCTATGTAATAACCATAGTCTGCAATACTGTCACGAAAGCCTGTCAACCATTCACTAAAATTTCTTGACATTACTTATTCATCCTCCCTATTAGGTGGCACTGGCAATCCCAATTTCGTAAGCGGTATATATTCAAAATAATAGTAGCAATGCATACTTATAATATAATCCAAAACATCTTTATATTTAGGATCTTTGAACCAATCTGAAAGCAAGTATACATACTCTACATCAATGTTGAGCGGAGCCATCAACTTCTGGTATTGCTTTCTTTTGAAATCACAGGTCTGCAATTTCTCATCAACAGACCCCGCCACCTGCTGATATTTACACTCAATAATAAAAAGTGTATTATTGATAATTACATAAATGCTATCATCCGGTAGGAGCTTTTTAGAAATAAACTTTGTCCAGTCAACCCCAACTTCCTTTAAATATCTATAAAATCCATGTTTTTTGAATATACGAGCTACTTTTTTATCATTATAATAAACAACGCCATCAGTTACCCGATACCCTTCTTGACTGTTTAAGAAGGTTGCTAAATCAGTTTTCCCCTCAAATACGAGCCCCGTTTTTGTGTTTCCGCCGCCTTTTCCGTTCTTTATCATAACGCTTCACCTCAAAATTCTTTATTTAACCTTGCAAGGCTTTCCAGCTTCGCAATGAGCCGAACGACATTCACGACAATATGACTGTGGTATATAACGACCATCACCCATATTTCTGTATCCGAATTCTTGCTCTATATCATCTCTGCCGTATGCCGTCTTTCCACAGCAAGGACATTGTGCATATTCTCCGTATGGCATATATGAACCTCCTTAAAAATTACTAATAAGTAATTCCTTGATTTTTCCTCTCGCTTCACTATTACAGTTAATCATGCGAGTTGCTTCAATTCGCTTAATTTTATGTGCAGAGTAAATATTATCAAAGAAGTTATCATCTGCATTTGAGTTCTTGGGATCGGAATTGCTAACTACAATCTTTGCACCTTTTTTATCCATTTCATCAACAAAACGTGCAAGCTCAATCTGCGCATCGTCATTAAATAAGTTTTCAGTATAAGCAGTAAAACTTGCCGTATCTGTAATTGGTCTGTATGGAGGGTCAAAATAAACGAATGTATTTTCGTCAATAAAATCATCTGATTTTTTATAATCGCCGCAAACAATTTTAACTTTTTGCAATTTCTCCGACGCTGCCCTAAGGTTGTTTTCATCACAAATCATAGGCTTTTTATATGTGCCCATAGGAACATTGAATAAACCTTTTTTGTTTACACGAAACAACCCGTTAAAACAAGTTTTGTTAAGGAAAATCATAAGTGCTGCTTTTTCGATATTGATATTTTCATCGCCATTGATTTTCAAATCATTAAAGCGTTCCCGCTTTTGCATATAATATGCTTTGCGATTATCCGTATCTAACGGAATAAAATCACTCTGCATAGCATAAAGCATTTCTATTAACGCATCGATATCATCACGAATCATTCGATAGGTATTGATAAGTTCTGCATTGATATCGCTGATATAAACCTCTTTCAAATCGTATCTGCTGAGTATATCAAATAAAACAGCACCGCCACCAACAAACGGCTCGGCGTATTTGGTTATTTTGCCGTTTTCAAAAGGATAATATTGTTCAATTTCTTTAATAAGTTGACCTTTGCCGCCTGCCCATTTCAAAAATGGCTTAACCGCTTTTCCCTCAGTTTTATTATATCTTGTACTTCTTGCATCTATCGGTTTTTCCGCTGTAGAAGGTATTATCCACATATTTCCAACCATTGTAGCTTCAGCTATTCTCTGTTCTGAACAAAGAATAGCTACTCTTCTTTGAGAAATTCCCCACTTGTTAGCGGCTTCTCTTGCAGACATAAATTCCATAAAAACCTCCCCCAAATTATCGAATTGTTATTGTTTAATATTATATTCTATAACTCGAATAATAGCAACGGTACCCTTTATTTATCTGTTTCTCCCAATCATCCGCTACAAATACTCATACCGCATGAAACTCTAAAATCTTGTCCAACAGCTTTGCCTCCAATCTGATTTTCAGTTCATTATCAACAAAAAGCCTTGTCCTGCCAAACTCATCAATATAAGGACGTGTACTTAGACTTCTTATGTATCCTTCATAATAAGCAAAAACCATATTGATTGCATCCACATCCCCTTCAGAGGCCCGTTTCACAATTTCATACGGAATCAAATTTTTCTTCTTCGTATTACTCATTTTCTTGCTCCTCCATAAAATTTCTCATGTTTTTCAAATTATTATTTTTGTGATAGTTAACAGTGCTTTGGCATAAGTTTAAGATTTTGCCGATTTCCTTATCTGTCATTCCCAAAAAGAACGACATTAAAATGATTTTTCTTCCTTTTTCGGTTAGTGATAAAACGGCTTCCGCTATGAGCATATTTTTAATTTCAATGTCAAAACCCATAACCTTTGTTGTATAAATATCTATCTCCTCACTTTTTGCGGCACATATATTTTCTAAATCATAGCCATAGATAGACATAACCTCCGAAAATACAATTTCTTTTTTCATTTTTCTTAAAATCATTCTTTTATAGTCTTTCATTTCACTCTTAACAGCCAATTTGCAAATTCTATCAAACTGATGCTCTACACGTTTTTTATCAGAAGGAGATAATTCCATAGGATCACCTCCTTCCGCTATCCATTTCTCTTTGAATTCTCTCCACTTAATATCCCGAAAGAAAAATGAAAAATATCGAATTTTCAGAAAAAAAATAAATTATGAAAGCATACCAAAGTGGTTGAAGAAGGCTTGCAATCTTTGAAACAAAAAAAGTCCATCAAGGTTCTCCCTCAATGGACTTTCTTTCGTTTTTTCAATTTTTGTTACATAAATTTACGATTAACACAGACACACCAAAAGAATGTATGCCTTTGTTGCTTCAAGTACATAAATCATTACAACTCTAAGCGTCCTCACTCTTCGCTTGGTGATTATACACCGGATGAAAGAGAGGCGTTCTGCATGGAGAGGCAGGCGTAATTCTGTCTTTTCATCATCGGAGAACTCATTTTTCATTCAGATAATATTCCTTTTTAAAAATCCTCACTTAATAAAAAATCTGCAACGTGCATCGTTTTAATGCCTTTATTTGTATATAACCGTAATTTTTTAAAATTTCAAACAGTTTTTCGGTTTATAATCGCAAAACTATTCTATTTGTAAATATTTAGCATACTCAAATGATATTACATCTCTTAAAGGCGTATTCAAATAAGCTTGCTCTTTGTGCATAAAATCAATTATGTCTTTTGTACTCATAGCTCCAAGATTATCTATCACTATATCAAGTATCCTCTTCTCATCCTCATCCAAATGACTAAAGCCATTTGCACTATCTAAATAAAAGCTATATCCATTGCTTTCTCCCATATCGACTTCTTCGCAAGGAACATCTTTTAAGTTGATAATATTTCTATGCCCAATAGGAACTGCCCCCATAGGCAATGCTTCATATACTAAGCCCGTAATAGCAAAACCACGTTTCTTATATGATAAGTTATCAGCATACCAGAGCAATTTCATAAGCTTCACTTTATATAAATTGGTAACCTTTTTTGAGGCTGCAAAATAACAAATAACATCAACCACTTTATCCAAGGATAATTTTTTGTTGCCATTGTAAAGTGCGTTTTCGCTATATTTTGCATAATTCGCCTCAATAGCTTTTCTTAAATAGCAATCCTGTTCTTTTTCCAATAAATCAGCTACAATTCTATAATACTTATTATAAGAATCTTGCGATAATAAATTCTTTGCTTGGTTTAATAAAAACAGAAACCATTCCGGATCATTGTTTAGCTTTTTTAAAATAGTATCATGTGCTTTGTCCTGAACCTGATGACTTTCATATCTTGTAATTGTCTTTCCTCCCCAACCAAGGAGTTTGCATAAATCGCTTTGGCTTATCCCATATTTTTCTCTTATTGCAATAATTTCTTCGGAAGTTAATAATCCTTCCGATTCACGATAAGCATCTTTTAATCTTATATCGTTTTCCTGCATTTGTTCTTCATTCATATAAAACTCATCCGCAAGTTCACAATATAAATATGTTGCCTTATATTTAACAGTTGCATTTTTAAATGTTGCTTGCTCGTCTACAAGAACTGTTTTCACTTCATGTTCTTCCATGCAGCAGGTGCATAACTTTTTTTCAGATTTTAGTATAGCCATTCCCATGAAAACACCTCCTTTATTTTTTCTTGTATGGAAACATTTCCGGCGTGAAAGCTTTCTCTGCAAAATGAAATGACATTACAAATGTTATCGGATTTCCAAACTGCCCCAAAAGCTCGACCCTTATTTTAATATATACATCATCCGTTTCATTATATACCTTACCAAATTCCCTCAGTTCACTTCTGTTGGGAAAACGACGATCCTTTACCGTTTTCATATATTCTTCCACTGTAAGTGTTAAAAGTTCTCTTTTAATCGCTTCAACAGGATTTTCATTAGGAAATAATGTATTTACAGTATATTGATTTGTATATCTTTCGTCTCTGTTTTCATCTACTCGCCTTCTTGCCTGAAACTCTATTTTAGCTCCATTTTCAATCGCATATTTTAAATTTTGAATATATGCCTCAACTTCTATTCTACTTTCAATTCGTTCATTCATATCATCAGACAAAGCCAAATAAGCACCTCCTTATCCGTATTGTTCGACACTTTTATTATACCCTTAAATCAGTATCATTTGATACCATTATTATATCTTCAAATTCATATAATATCAACCATAATCTCTATATAACATCTTCCTGTTGTTGCAGATAAATCTTTTTCTATTCTATCCACCATATTTTATATTCTAAAACACCTCCGGTCTACCGACCAGCGTAAACCCAACTCGTCCCGTTACCACAACACCATTCAAGGAACAATGCACAATCAGCACATTTCCCTCTCCGTCATAGCCTGCCACAATCCCCACATGGCCTAAATCGGGATAAAACACCAAATCCCCGGGCTCTGCCTCTGCCCAGCTTATTTTCCTGCAATAGCTATACTGGCTTCTGGCCCCGCCGCCATGACCGACCACAACGCCGAAGGTATTGTTGAATACCCAATCCACAAATCCAGAACAATCCAAGCCATAAGGAATCGTCATTCCCGTTGTGTTGCTGCCTGCGGCGGTTACTTTCTTCGGTGTACCCCATCTGCTGTCCCAACCGATAGCAGATGATTTTCCGCCCCAAAAATAGCTTACCTTTCCGACAAGGGAAAATGCCGTTTTGACGGTTGCCTTTCGTTTTTCAGAAACAGCTTCGGGAAGGTTATCCAATATATCCCGCAAAGCCGCATCACTGATTTCCACGTTATTTCCGGTTATATCCATTGCCCCAATGAGTTCGGACAGCATTTGTGCATACTCCGGCTTCAGCAGCTCCTCCGCAGACTGCCTTTGATACTTTGTAAAATTATAAAATTCGTACATATCACTGCATTTCTTACTTGTCAGCGTGATATGCAGCTTGATTTTTACCGTCTTTTTCCCATTATGGCGGCGAACAATCTTCTCCGTTCGATAGGTCAGCTCATTCATATCCCAAAAGGTTTCCTTTAGCAGCTTTTCCCGCTTCTCATCCATCGTAACCACATCAAGGGCATGATTTTTATCTCCCGAAACCCTTGCAGAAAAGACCGCAATCACATCTGTCCAGTTGCTAATCAAAAGCTCACTGCCGCCGTCGGGCAGGCAATGATACACGATACTGTCATAGGCAACACTGTTTTCAATCTCCCTTACCTTTTGATTAAATTCATAATTCGTTTCCGCAACAATCTGTGCCACCTGCTTTGTCCCTGCGGTGTTATCAAATGTTGAAAAGAAAATGCCGAAGGAAGTGGAAACAACCGCCATTACCGCCGCAATGATTACGAATACCACCAGAGCCGCACCCATACCACCCAATGCCGCCAAAATACTCTTTACAAAGGCTTGTGCCGTATGTATCACAGCCTTAGTCAGTCTCTCAGAAAGCTTCTCTGCCTTCCTATTGATTTTTGCCGTCTCCCTCTCATAGATAAACCGCTCCTTCAGTTTCTTTTTTATAAAAGACCGCCGCTGTGTGTTATATTCTCTTTTTCGGTTGGTATCTCTTGTGTTTCTCAAAGGCTCATAAAATTCCCTATCCCTTTCTGTCTGAGAGAAAGCCTTCGTCTGATATGAATATCTTTCTTCCGTTGCAATCGGCTCTACATAATGCTTGTTTTCAAGTGTTTTTCTTTTCTTCTCCTGCAAAAATTTCTTTTTTAGGCGTACAATGCCGATATTCCGCCGAACCTCCATAACCCTTCGGGAATCTCGCTTTACTTTTCTTCTCTTGACGGCTTTATCAACGGCATATCGCTTTCTCTGTAAATCAGCCCTCGTCCGCACCGCAGGTTTTACACGCTCTCTGTGCCTCTCTCTTTTCTTATCTGTTTTTCTGCTTTTTGCCTTACGGATTGCATACTCAGATACATAAACCACATCTGTTTCCATCTCCTCTTGAGAATCATCAGATGCTTCATGAAAAACACTCCCCGATTTTTGTCTTGCGTTTCTCGTCGTTTCCCGTATAAAGGCAGACTGCAAGGCTTTATTTTTCGCTCCTGTCGGTGTTCTTTTCACAGAATCCTTGGTTATTATGACATCTTCTTTTCCTTTCCATTCTCTTTTCTTCATCAAGACTTTACCTCCACGCAAAAAAACAGCAGGCAGAAAAAATCTGCCTGCCATGTATTATTTATCCTCCGGTTTTGTTGTCATCAGCTCATACAGCTTGGTATCCTTCGGAAACTGATTTACAAAAGGCACCATTGCCTCGCCCACCTTTAATAGCCCCTGTCCGACGGGCGTATTTTCGATATGCTTCATTTGATTCACAGAGATATGAAACAGCTCCGCCAAGTCAATCCTATCCGCAGGTGCTTGGTTGAGCAGTATCAGAAATTCGCTGTTGGAAAACATATTTCTTGCCGTTACGGAGTGTAGACAATCGCTCACATTCTGCGTAATGCCTGTTGCCAATGCCCCATATTTACGAAAGCGTTTCCAGCTCTCCGAAAGAAAATTTGCACTGTATTCATTTGCGAAGAACAGATACACCTCATCAATATAAACCCATGTGCGTTTGCCCTTTCTTCGGTTCTCCATCACTCGATTCATAATAGAATCCAGCATAATCAGCATACCTACAGATTTTAACTGTTTCCCCAAATCCAAAATATCAAAGCACACAATGCGGTTTTTCATGTCCACATTGGTCTGATAGGAAAATACATTCAAGCTGCCCTCTGTGAATAATTCCAAAGCAAGTGCAATCTCCTTTGCCAAAGGCTCCTCCTGCCGCAAAAGCTCCCTTCTTAACTCCTTTAATGTTGGCGGCTCACCCGTATAGCTTTTGATGTACTCCTGATAGACATTTTTCACACATCTGTCCACAATGGAATTTGCCGCGCCTTCCACTCTGCCGTTATTCACACTTTCATACAGGGACATAACAAAGCTTGATTTCAATGTAATCGGGTTATCCCCTTCTCCATACTCCCTCGACATATCCAGTGCATTGATGTGATTTTTGCTGTCCGGGGCAAAACGGATTACCTCGCCGTTCAAAGAGCGAATCAGCGGTTCATACTCCCGCTCGGGATCTACCACAAGAATATCGTCATCGGTGGAAAGTGCCACAAAGGCAAGCTCTTCCTTTGCAATAAAGGATTTCCCCGAACCGGAAACCCCAAGGATAAAGGCATTGCCGTTCTGGAGATTTTTTCGGTTGCACATGATAAGGTTGCGGCTGATACCGTTCACACCGTAAAAAATACCACCTTTATCCCGTATCTCCTGTACGGAAAACGGATGCAGTGCGGTAATACTCCTTGATGTCATTGTTCTTAAAGCGTGTATTTTTCTCATACCGTAAGGAAGAACTGTTTTCAGTCCATCCTCCTGCTGCCACCGCAGAACAGAAAGCGTACTGAATTTTGATTTTACGGTGCTGACAAGAGATTCCGTATCGGCATTGAGCTGTTCCATATCATCGGCCGTATGCACCACTGTCAGCAGTGCAAACATCATTCTTTCATCCCGCATTGTAATATCATCCAGAAAATCCTCGATTTCCTCTCTCATTTGCCGAAGGTCATAAGGAATGTTGGCACTGAAATTGTAGTTGTCATTCTGCTTTCTCTGCCATCTGGTTACGTCCGTTTCCACAGAAAGCAGCTTGTTCTGCACCTCTTTTACCGCCTCATCCGTCGGAATCGGCAGAATATCAACAGAAAGCATGATATTTTTTGAAACATCCGCCATGCTTGCAATCATATCTTCCTCTAAAAAAGAGGCATAGTCCTTGATAAAAAGAACCCTGCCTACCTTATCATCCATTTCAAAATAATCGGATTTAAACTGTATGCTGTCTGGACAAATGGCATCCTTAAAATTATGCCCATGCCGAATGAAATTTCCTAAATCAATCTCATCTTCCCACTCTTCATCAGGTCGGAAAAAGTCCTTTAAAATACGCAGGCGTTCTTTGTTGCCTAATTCTGTCACTGCCGAAGAAAGCCTTGCAAGATTTGTTGCCATATCCGTACCGATTCTGGTAAAAGCTGCTCTGGCTTCTTCAACGGTCTTTTTGCTGACAGAAATGGTGATATATTTTTCCTGCACCATGTTCTGCGTTGCGGCGGCTTTTCTCTCCAACATTTTGTTGTATTCCGCTCGGTATTCGTCAATGCCGTCCTTCTTCGCCTGCAACATCAGCGTCCGCCGAAACTCCTTCAGATTCAGCTTTCGGTTATTGATTGTGATTTTAATGGATGCGTCCACAGGCAGGGAATTTAAAAAAGAGCAAAACTGATTCAGCATTGCCCTTTTATCCTCGTCCGATGCAACCGCAAAATTGATGTCGCTCATCTTCCATGTGCGGCTGAAATTGTTATTCACCTTCCAAATCCCGTCATCGTATATTTTTTCTATGGGAATGGATGCCTGCACGCTTCTTGGTACTTTTCGTGCCTCTCTTTCGTTTGAAATGCTGTTTCGCAATGTCTTTAACACAAAATCCCGCCTTTCTCGTTGTCTGTTCCGTATGTAACAGATATAAATAGTAGTTGTCCGCTTTGAAAACACGCCTGCCGGCATAAATGATTTTAGACTTTATGATTGTCCAGAAAAGCTGCTCTGCCGTAAGGGAGTTATACTTGAAAAATCCCATTGCCGCCACAGGAAGTGCGGCTATCATGCAAAGCCAGCTCGCCGTTTCCTTACCTAAAATGCCTTTTAAGCCGAAGTATGTACCGACCGCAATGCCGATTGCCGCCACCGAGCAGACAAACTGCCTTGTTGTCAGCCCGAAAAACACCGCCTCCTTGTAGGCACAAATCTCTTTGTTTACGTTTATTTCCATATCACACCTCCTATAATGCAAACATTTCTTTTACAATTCTGTCCGAGCCTTTAATCAGCCCCACCAAAACAAGCATATTGAAAATCGTTTCCGCAAGATACGCCAACACCTGCACCACCGCCGAGCTTTCGGTATCCACCAAGCCGAAGTTTCCGCTTGAAGTAAATGCAGAAAAAATCAGACAGGCAAGCACAATAACCGCACCCTCCATGCACACACCCATGTAGCTTTTGATGAAGGCCTTTCCCATAAAGGAAGTCGCTTCGCCCGCAAAGGAAGATAAAGGAATGGGTGCAAAGGCGGTATACATATAGAGCTTAAAAAATCTCGAATATACCGTCAGTATCATCACAAAGGACAGTACGATAATCACAAGACAACCCAATATCGTTACCAGCCACAAAGGGATACTCGCAAGAAATCCCACCTCATTGACTGCTGTTTCCAGCTCTTCGGGCAATGCCATATCCGCCGCAGCCGTCCCCATTTTCTCCGCAATCACCGATACAATACCGGTGCAGATGTTGAAAATAGCTGTCATTAAATCTATCCCGTAGGTTACGGCTGTTTTGGCAAGCACGAACCGTATAAAAAAACGCAGACCCTGTTCCGGTCTGCGTAAATCTCTGAAATTTATGGTGCTTTTGCAGATGCTTAGGGCAAAGAAAAGGACTAAAAGCCCGTATCCGATTGCTTTTAGTCCGTCATTCAATGTCAGTGCCAATCTCCAGATGTCTCCGCCCTTAAATTCCTCGGGCGTTGTGCTGACAAGCTGCCATATTTCTGTTTGTTTGTTGTTCCAAAATTCAAATGTCCATTTCAGGCTTTCTATCAGCCAGTTGTCATTCAATTACACCACCTCGTCTATTCTCTGATGTAAAAACAATATAGCTTACACTTATTTTCCTTTTATAATTGTATTTTTGAAACAATTTTGTTGAAAGCATTTGCCAGATTTTTTTCATCTTCCTTATCCTTGCGTGCCTTTTCCAGCTGTCTCAAAATCATTATTATAAATTTTTGCATTATCGGAAAAAACTCTATACAATCATCTTCACTTAATTCATGAATGCCTTTACTAACAATCCCATAGAACTCAGGTCTATCTACTAAAGTTGTAGGAAGATAATCTGCTATCATCTTTATTTTTTCTTTAACATGAGCTTTTTTAAACTGTTCTTTTTCGATTTTTCCATCTTTTATTGCTTTTTCACCAGTAGTTAAGATAATACGTTCAAAAATCCTTCTAAGATAAACAAAAGAACCTATCCCAATTCCAGAAGCATATAATCCAATAGCTCTTTTAAATTCCCTTTCATCCTCCTTAGTCATAACTTTTCTATATTCTTTCAATTCGGGCAAAGACAAATCCGCAACCGAAGGATACTGACCTATCTTTTTCATCTTATTCTCATTTGTAAGAACAATATAATCTAAATGATGAGTATTATCCATCGCACAAAAAAATTTAAACACCATCAATCTTGTATTGTTCTTAATAGATTCATTAGTCCATGTCCAAGGTGCTTTTGAAGTATTAGCTGAATTAGGTTGAATTGTATTTTGAATTTGCTGATAGAATACAATTTCGTCTTCTAAAGATTGTTCTTTTATTTTTCCACCACTTTCATCATACCAAAAAAATGAGATCATCTCACAAGAAAACACTCTACTTTCCTTACATTTAGGACAATAACTCTCTATTTTTACATGCCCGCCTATCAAATCAGCCAATTCAAAAATATTATCTTCTGTAATCTCTATTTCATCATATAAACCGCTCTTTACAAGAAAATCACCAAATATATTGTTTACACTTTTTATTTCTCTTTGCATATGTTTTTCATCTCCTACCAAGCATATGTTATAAAAATCTTCATTTAAGTTGAATACTTTTCATTTTTGAGAACATTCTTTCTACTCATTTTATTACATTTCATCCATATCCACAACACCCACACTTTCAAAATTTGAATCTTTTTCATTTTCTGAAACCGTCTGTGTCCCTCATCACAAAATCAAGTCCAATATCTCCTTTGCAAAAGCAATAATCAGCCCACCGAAGAAGGACAAAAAGCCATTACTTTTCTGTGTGGGATCATGCCCCTGCACGCCCAAGCCAATCTGCACAACGCCCCAGCCGAGGATAATCACGCCGACTGCCTTAATCGCCGCAAACACAAACGTAGAAAGATTATTGATTGCCGCCAATGGGTCTGTTCCTGCGGCAAAGGCTTTCGCTGTGCAGAACAGCATGGAAAAAATAAGCGTTGCAAACAGCTTATAAAGCTTTTTCACATCTATTCCCTTCAAAATTTTTATCTTTTTTCGTGTATCCATTTCGATTCCTCCTTAATCAAATTCAATGACTTCTATCTCATCCACATCAAAATCTTGATGTAAATCAATATCGGAATAGTCGACAGCTTCCTTTTTCTCATAGGGTTCCGCACCGCCATCCTCCGTAAATTTGATATTCCTGTGTTTCTGCAACACAAATTTTTTATCCATCACAGCCCGTTCCCCTCTGATTATGACAACCTCGTAGTTATTATCAATCATGCGAACCTCATCGGGTGTGAGCAGTTCCCTGCCTACACTTTGGAAGTTATTGCTTGATGAGCCGTTTCTGCCATGTGTCACACCTCTGGTTTTCACATCAACGGTTTCTTTCCCCAAGGACTTGGAAATGTACTCATGGGAAGTGCTTTCATTGCCGCCCAAATAGATATAGGTATCGCAGTTGCCCGTCAGATTCTCCCAGCTATCCCGAAACATTGCCTTTATCTGTGCCATATTCTGTATGATAATGTTTATGGAAATCTCCCGCCCTCGGCAAGTAGCAAGCACCTTTTCAAAGTTTTCGGGCAATGCGACATTGGCAAATTCGTCCATCATTACCCTTACATGAACAGGCAGTCTGCCGCCGTTTCTGTCTGCCTCATGGTAAAGCTCCTGAAATGCCTGCGAGTAGAGCATACTTACGATAAAATTCAAACTGGTATCGTTATCAGAAATGACGGCAAACACCGCCTTTTTCCTGTTCCCGATGGCATTCAGAAACATTTCATCCTTTTCCGTCACCCTTGCAATCTCCGGCAGGTTAAAAGCAGCCAGTCTGACCGCCGTTGACACCAAAATGGATTTTGCTGTTTTGCCAGAGACGAAAAGTCAAGGACTTTTTCATCAAATTCACAAAGAAGTCACATTTTGCGGACTTCCTCACGGAGCAGACGCTTGATTTTGTCCTC
>ENA-ORNZ01000339-ORNZ01000339.1-human-gut-metagenome-genome-assembly--contig:-NODE-339-length-70334-cov-7.007399_pt1 | contig 70334 bp, 55 predicted proteins | sample MGYA00242124_ERZ509040 | MGnify/ENA primary metagenome ERZ509040 (study PRJEB26280, sample SAMEA2338733) | human gut metagenome | biome: human gut; feature: human-associated habitat; material: faeces... | reverse complement strand
CAGCCACAATAAGCACGCAGTGCGGTTTTACGAATGGCGCGGGCTGAACTGTTACAACATTTTGTGCAAATATTTTTCCCGCGTAGCCATCCCACCCCGAATATGACGTTCTGACTTATTCGTATCCAACACCTTTCGCGCCTCTTTTGCTAAAACCGGATTGATCTGTATAAGTCGTTCGGTTACATCTTTATGTTTGGTAGTTACTATTTAGATCTGTTTTATTTTCAAATTCGTCTTCCACCAAAATGCTTTCATTTAATCCCAAATCGCCTAGTAAACGAAGGTAAATATCCACATTTCCATCTTTGTCTACTTCGATTTTCTTAATCAGTCTCTTTAATTGTACGTTGGTCATCTCATGAACATCTGTAATATCCTCAATTTGCTTAAAGGTATCATTCAAGATTTTTTCCATCTGATCTCCTTTTGTCAAATTGCTGGATACCATTTTCAATTCATTTTCCAGACGATCCAACTCTTGGCGTGTACCGCCTAACTTGTCATTCAACTCCTCTCTGGAAATCAAATCATCAGTATACATATCCATATATTTCTGTCGCATTCTCTGTAATCTGGCAATCCGCAAATTCAGTTCCTTCTCATACTCTGCATTTTCATCTTTTGCTTTGTATACTCTTTGGAATTCTTTCACAACATAGTCAATCACTTTATTTTTTTGTTGAAGAACCCGATGAAAATATCCCTGCAAAACCTGGATCAATTCTTCTTCATCTACAGCTGTTTTATTTGGACAGCTATCTGCTCCTTTTCCATTTCTTCCGGAACAAACCCAACGCACATACGTATTTTTGTAAGTACGAACTGTTCTTCGGAAAGACCAGCCACATTCTTTACATTTAATCAATGTAGAAAACAAATATTTGTTACTTTGTCGCTCATGATTCAAATTGAATGCATCGTTTCTTCCACGAAGAATTTCCTGTGCTTTTTCAAACACCTCATCTTCAATGATACGAAGTTCCGGGCGTTCCACAACAAGCCATTCCGTCTCATCCTTCTCTCTTCTCTGACCTGTCAGAAAATTACTGATTTCCTGCTTTCCATTAATAATCTTTCCCGTATAAATCTCATTGGTCAAAATCCGGCAGATGGCATTCTGGCTCCATTTGCAATTTCTCTTTGTCCGATACCCTTTTTCATTCAGCATATTGGAAATCTTGGCAGCACCATAGCCTTCCTCTGTGTACCACTTGTAAATTTGCTTTACAACCTTCGATTCTTCTTTGTTGATCTCAAGATTGAAATAATCTCCGATTGTTTTATCGTATCCGTACACAATGTTCGGAACTCGTCCTTTTTCTGCATTCAGTTTCTTTCCAAATTTCACTCGCTTAGATGTATTGGCGCTTTCCTCCTGAGCCAATGCTCCAAAGATGGTGAGAACAAACTCACTATTTCCCATACTTGTCATATTCGCTGTAAGGAACTGTGTTTCAATACCTAACGCTTTCAATTTACGGACATTCTGTAAAAGATCTACAGTATTTCTGGCAAAACGAGAAATATCCTTTACAACGACCATATCAAACATTCCTTTTTCCGCATCAGACATCATGCGAAGAAATTCCTTACGATTTTTTATTTTTGTTCCGGAAATACCTTCATCTGCATATAATTTTACTAAAACATCTCCGGTACGCTGGGTATATTCGGAAAAAAATTCCTTTTGCGCTTCTAAACTGTTGAGCTGATCGGCTTTATCTGTGGAAACACGGCAATAGGCTGCGATCTTCATAGTGCTACCTCTCTGTATTAAATTTATTTTCTGTTACATCTATATTATATATCAAAATAAAGATCCGTAAACAGAAAAACAAGGTATTACCGATGAAACCAATAATACCTTGTCTAAAACCTTGACTAATTCTCGTCTAAACCTTGTCTAAACCTTGTCTAATTCTTGACTAAATAGCCTTTCTAGTCAAGCTATCTTTTTAGTATCCAATTCGCTTTTTGTTGATTAGAGGAATCAACTTCTATAATTTCCTTTTTTCTCAAGGCATAAAGCAAATTACGGATTTTGTTTTCTTTCTGTGAATCATTCAACGCATCTGGTAATTTATCCCACAGCAACTCTCGGATTTCTTTCTTTTTGGCTTTTTCGTATTGCTTCAAATATTCAACAATTAAGTCCTTGTAATATTTGTCATCAAATCCTTTATTTTTTATATATCCCGCACCATCCGAAATACTTTTTGACGCTGACGCTGATAAATACAGACTAGTAATACGTCCTTCCACTAATTTTAGCGAACGTAACTTGTCCACATCCTCTTTTTGCATTGGCAATCCTTTCTGTACCCGATCAAGCAAGAACACCGTCTGCAAATCCAATTCCGGATGATCGTACAGAATATGCATATAATTATCATTTAATGTTTTACCATATACTGTTACCTCTACCTGTGTTCCTGAAGCAACATTATAATCCGGCATTGGAAAATATTTTGCTTTCTGTATATTATAAGCTCTACGAATTCCCAAAGTAGCTGTATCAATCATATGGAATGCAACCATCGATTCCGCTAATAACTGATTTCTATAAAATGGTGGATTATAACTAACTTCCAAAACATTCTCTATTCTTTGTGGAATAAAATCTCCTGGATTCGTAAATTTAATTTTATCCTCAAATTCATTTACATATATTCGTCCGCCCAACTGATAATTTGTATGGACTATACAATTGTTAAGTAACTCTCGGATCAACCAGCTATTGTATTGTTCTGTCTCCATCGGAAACAAGGTTAATTGATTCGGCATATATCTGTAAGTCAAATTACGTATTTTGGCAAATACCTTGTCTACTACATTAATAAATGGGATTTTGAAAATTGCATAATCTTTATCAATGCCATTTGCATCATATAATCTCCACATAATACTCGGTGCTGATTGAAATAAATAATCAAAATCAGAATTCCCTAGAAGTAACATTCCTGCATGTGTCACTTTACCATCTATCATAAGTTTGACTTTCGTGAGAAACTGTTCATCTGTCATAGCATCCACTTCATTGATGATATGCTCCTGATTCATCTTTTCCTTATATTTTTCTCTAGCCAAAGAAATAGCCGCTTTATCTAAATGCTCAATCGTTGCTTTTTCAAGAATCTGTTTTGACCAGTCTTTTCGCTCTTGAGAGCGAATTGCATCTATTTTATACTGTTTTAAAGGAACAAGGCTTTCTCCTGATCGCTCATAATAATTTGTTTTCCAATCTGTCGGTATTCCTGTTGCAGCTGCTGGTATTTTAAACATAAGTACTCTGTATTCTTGTCCGTCTACTTTTGGAAAAATTTCAATAACATCATAAAAAGTCATTCCATTCGCAGTACTTTTTGCAATCTCATATTTAAATTTTTCAAGCAGACTTCTATCCCCTTTTTTATAGGCGGTTCCCACAATATGCTTAATTTTATCCTTTTCACTCACCCCAAAAACAAGCCACCCATACTGCTGTTGTCTCAGGTTTGCTTCGTTACTTATAGCAGAAAAGTATCTTCCAATTTTATCTGTATCATACCCACTTTTCGCCTCTTTAAACTCAACTACCTCATGTTCCCATCGTTCCATAAGATTATTAAGTATTTCATAATATTCTATATCTTTTACAGATTTGTCATAATTAAAGAAAAACATCTGATCCCCACTTTCTATACATATCTGTTATCAATTAGTTTACCTTTTTTACACCAAGAACACAAGTAAACTTATAGTTCAAAATCTCACATTTTATGTCATAATTTTTTTCTGCATTGATTGAATACATTTCGCAACATCTAAGCCAGTTCTCGATTTCCTCTCGAATAAACCTTGAATATTCTTTGCTAACTTATTTTTCCTCCTGTTTGTCCTCTTCCAAACTTTTTTTAGCCACCTCCTGCATAGCTCGTTCAACTTTCTTCGCATTCACCTCAATAAATACTTTTAATATGTAATCGGCGGTCACTTCCGCAGTATTCGGATTATGAAAACGATAATTCAGTTTTTGTTTCTTCATCGCGGTGCTCCCACCTCCCTTTTCTCTTTGTCCATTACTATGAAAATACCTATTAAAATAGACCTTAACTATCATCTATTCATAATTACTCTGACATTGGCGGCTGGCAAAGATATCTATAAAAACCGCCAATGCCAAAGTGTTTTTTTGCCAATGTCATCTTTTATTCTGTGATTAACGCAACTGTTTTTCTTCCCTGACACCAATCGTAGCTCAATCTGTTTTCCAGTTGTTTTCTTGCATCATCCGTATACTGACTCCATCTGCCAAACAGAGTAAACTCCTTTGATTTTGTTACTTCATCAAACTCAAAAAGACTACCAATCATATCACCAAGAATCGCACCATACATTTTTCTCTTCCCCTTCTTTCAATTTCTTATCTTCATAAACCTTCTTTAAGAAATCATTTATTGATTTTTCTATCTCAAATTTAACAAAATGGATGGGATAAAAAGAGTGCATCTAAAAATCATCAATATTTCCATTAGATTTCACATCACTTCAGCTGATACCTCTTAATAAGGTTAAGCATCAAAAAAGGAACGCATCAAAAACGTTCCCTTAATTCTTATTCTGTTTTAGATCTTCAATTAAAGCATTTAAAAGCTCTTATCTCACCTCATAAACAACCTTCACAAAAATTCCCCTGAATACATCTTTTTACAATGTATGCAGGGGAAATAGAGATTATGTTAGAGTAGTTCTCAGTATGATTTTTAAAAGTTTTGCCGCCACCTTAGCCTTTTTAATACGCTTCCTTCAAACAAAATATACATCTAATTTCTCCCACAGCACTTTTTGTATTTCTTACCAGAACCACACGGACATGGATCATTTCTTCCTATTTTTGCTGAAGTTCTAACATATGGCTGCTGTACCCGCTCATACGTTGGCGAAGTCCAGTCAAAATCATCAAACAAATCATCATCAACTACTTCATGTCTTTGTTGTAAGCGATTCTCAAGCTCTCTGGCTTCCCTTTTTCCAACCGCTGAACTACGCTTTAATTGTCTAATTAATTTTTCTGCCATATCTGGTTTGTCAAACGTGACACAGGCTTCTGCTAATAAATAGATATATTCCTCCGAACATACCTGATTCTGTTCTTTATACTTCAGCAGGTGTTTGAGCGACTGTTCATCTCCATATTGCCCTGCTTCATACATCTGCTGTTGTACTTCCACCGGGAACTGATACATATGCTTTTCTTTGCTGTTTGTAATTTGTTCTGATTCTGTAATCATTCCCACTGTCCACGGAGAACGTTTCATTTCTTCTGCATATTGTGTTCTGCTTCGCCCTTTTAACATCGGAAGTTCCAAGTCAAGCATGATTCCTGCTATAACTGTCCAGATTTCTGTGGAGAGTTCAATGCTCCATGTTTGAGCACACTCTTTTCGCAAACTTAAAATAATCTCATCCAGAGCATATCCACTCATAACTGCCCCTACCACTTGAATCAAGAAATCTTGTGCTTCATAAGGATGCATTTTCATCCTATACTGAAATGTTGTGAATAAAATATTCAGCCAAGCACTTCTATTCGCTAAATCGTAAGCCTTATGTTCAATTTCTTTCCGTGAATACTCTGCATATGAAAGTTCCCCCGCATAATCCTGAATTTTCAGAATCACTTTTCTTGCATCCAATTCTTTCGACGCAGCATAAGCTGTTCCATCCACCTGATAAACCGTATCCATAAAATCATTAAACCGGCAATGCCAGTATATAACACGTAGAAAATCATCTTTTCCCATATGATTATCATATAGCTTTTTGTACATCTGATAGAGGCTATCCAGTTCAATCACTCCATATACCTGGATTAATTTCCCCATCCTATCATCAAATTTGTGCAGCAAGTGATATACATTCTTCCTGGTTTTAGTATCTACTGCATCAATAAAATGTTTACTATCTGTTGCGAATCGAATCTCTCCACCATTTTCTACTGCTTTAAAATCAGCCAGCCCCATTGCAAATGTTTTTACAAACATATGGATATTCTGAATTTTTTTCGTCGCAGTTCCCTTTGGGAGTTCCATCCATACTTTTAATTCTGCATATTCTTTTTCATCAAAAATATAATATAGATATTCCGGATGTTTCAACAGTACCTTAGATATCTCCTGCACCTGCTCTTCACGAGTCATGATTTCTGTTCGTGGGATACGAAGATATTTGTAATAATCGGCAGCTTCTTTTTCCCCTAAATCCATCAAAAGTAAATTCTGCGACTTTTCCGGTGTCTCTATCAAGAGATGCTCCATTCCTTCTTCATTGGCTTTTTTCCATGCTTCTATCTTAATCTTCATAGGATTACAGGCACCATATAAATCATTTCTCAGAGCAGCAACCTGACTCTGCAAAACATCCACATCCAATTCAGATAATTTCTTCAGATTCTCTGTCAGATGACACAGGCTTTCCTTCAATAATTTCACTTGTTGAAGTTCTTCATGTAAAGATAAATTCATACAATTCAATTTTTGTTGTACTTTGGAAGCATTAAATATGTTTTGTACATTATCCTCTTCCCAATCTCTGTCTTCTGTGAAATTATCTCCCTTAAACTTAAGTAACGTTGCCGTCCGTTTTTGATACTCTTCATCTATTTTTTCTATATTAATTCTATGTCTCCAATTATCCCCAAAATCATAAGTATAACGAAGCCACTTATAATTTTTAAAGAAGGCGTCAATTAAAGTTTCTGATTCGTTGTAATAATTCGCCCATGTATCATCTCGGTCACTAATATAAATCCTGTCTCCCGGAACTTCAAATTCATGAAGATGCTCATTTTCCCATGAAAATAAAATTTGAATTATCTCGTGTAGTTCTTCAAAAGTGATTCTCTCCGGAACAACCACCCTTCTCCACACCGATGGATGCGTATTTTCAATTACTATCTTACATATATAACCTGCCATATACTAATTCCTCCTGCTGTTCTTCTTTATTCTTGCTAACATTCTCTGAAATCCTCTATCTAAACCGAAACTCATATTCTTTTTTCAGTCTCTCATATATCTCAAATGCCACCGGACAGACTTCCATAATACATTTTGCAGCAGTTTCTACATCTACTACAATCATAGTTTGAAAACAATTCGTCGTGAAGTCTCTTAAACTGTTCGTCTAGTTCTTTTTCATCCGCATGGCATTTTAAAAATGTGCGAAATTCAAGATTTTCATTTTCTTTTTTCTTTGCTTCAAATCTCACTTTCCTTGGTGCAATCATCATTTTTCTCCTTCCATTTCTTTCACACCTGTAATACCAAGTGCAATCTCCATCAACTCCGCCGCCACCTGATGATTTTTAATGCGTATCAAATTATCCCATGCATCTTCTTTTCCCAGTAAATTCATACCGCCATGCCACACCAATTCATCATCTATAACCGCAAACCGTTCTTCAATTTCTTCTTTTTTCACAACATTGATAGCTGCATTCTGCATCTCCCGAATTAACTCATAACACATATTCACATTACCATATATAACTTTATCCGGCTCTGTTGTAATAACGGTAACACTCACACCATGTTCCTGACGTTCTTTCACTAAAGCAATCAATCTGTCAATCTTCTCCTGCCGGATATTAGCACTGGAAACCACGATTGATTTTTCTGCTTCTATCAGATCTTGTTCAAATTTTTCCGTATAATTTCCTGAATCAAATATGGCATGAACAACCTGTTTGTCTTGCACGTCTCCTGCCCAGATAGAGAAACCGGTTTTCTTATAGGTTCGCAGTCTCTTTCCATACATTTTGTTGAATTTTCTCATATGGGCATCAATGTAATCATACACATAAACTGCTTCTTTCCCATCATAATCTCGATTCAATCTTCCGATATACTGTTCTAAACGTCCTTCAAAAGATACCGGAGCAGCAAGCATCAATACATCCAGTCTCGGAAAGTCAAATCCTTCTCCGATCTTCTGTCCGGTTGCAATCAATATAAGACTTTCTGTTTGCGGAACCTCTTTCAATCTCATCCGTATTTCAGCATTTTCCTTATCTGAATTATCCCCATACAAGAGAAACACATGATTTGCTTCACTTTTTAACATGTCATACAACAGTTTTGCATGTTCTTTATATCGAGTCAATATCACCGGAGTACGGTTTTGTGAGATACTATGCTTTACATCATTTACAATCATTTCATTCCGTACCTTGCTAGTGCTAATCAGATTATAAGCTTTATTGATATCACTCCTACTCTCTGTAGTATCAATTACTCTTGTATATCTCGGAACAAAATAATGAGCAATTCCCTGTTCTTCTGCCCTATCCAACGCAGTATATCGATGTCTTAACGGACCCAGCATCATATATATAATCTTGTCCAAATGGTCTCCTCGTTTCGGTGTTGCTGATACCCCATATACATATTTCGCATTGATTTTCTGTAATACCTCCATATATGTAGAGGATGCCGCATGATGACATTCATCCACAATCACCATTCCGTACGAATATTTCAAATTTTGAAACGTTCCCTTGCTGTATATAGAGCCAACCATTGCAACATCTACAATACCTGTCAGAGTATTCTTAGCTCCATGCAGAATACCAATCACACTGTCTCTCTTTTTCTTTCTTCCTGTCTTCGTTTCATACTCCGGTGGCTCTTCCTTGATATCAAGAAACTTATTTAGTTCATCCACCCATTGACTAAGTAAATCCTTACTCTGTAACAAAATCAGCGTATTTACCTTTCGTTCCGCAATCAGATAACTGCACACCACAGTCTTTCCAAATGCGGTTGCCGCTTCCAGCACACCATCCGAATGCCTTAATAACTGCTCCGCTGCAAGCTCTTGTTGCAGTCGTAAATTGCCATTAAAAGAGACTCTGATAGGATGACCGGTTTCTCTTTGGTCAGATATCTCAACCGGAATTCCTGCTTTCTCACATTCTTCTGAAATTCCTTCCCTTAATCCCCGCGGCACTTGGATATACCCATCTATATCTTTTCCTAAGTAAACCGCACTGAAATTGTAATAGTTTGAATATCCTAATCTCTTATTTTTATAATACTCCGGATTATCAAAAGCCGCCAGGCTGCGAATCTGATTTTGTATTCTCGGCATGAGATTTAGCGTATCGACATAAACGCCATTGCTGAGCACTAGATAGAGTTTCCCTACAACATCGGCTTTCACAAACTCACACTTCTTTTTCCATGGCTTTGGTCTGTTGTTTACATCAATACCTGAAAACTTTCCTCTATTTTCTGCTAATTCTGACTGCCATTTTGCCATATATTTTTCAATATCCTCTATACTGAGCTTTTCTGCCTTATTAAGTAAAACGTCCCATTGATTTGGATAGGCATTCCAGTTTTTATCTACAAATGCACTATTTCCATTTTTAAGTGCCTGCCCTTGCAATGGCAGTGCGATCAGATTCCCAATACTACTTGCCACATCCTGTGCCGGATACATACGATCGTAGTAGTGAAAAGACTTTAAATTGACAGATGCAGCCCCCTTATCTAACAATAAAAATCCAAAGTTTCTGGCAACGGAAGCTGGTATTGCTTTTTGAAAAAATATCCATACATGAGCGCCCTTTCCGGAACGTGAACGCTCAACTAACGGCTGAATCCCATTCATCTCACATATTTTTCTTAGTGCGTCCACTTCTTTATGCCATTCACTATCCGCATTAGCAAAATCTGTTGACTCCGCACCTTTTTCGTGATTATCAAAATCAAACACAATAAATCTGCATGTTCCATCCGGCAGCAGCGGATATACACCAATTACGTCTGAACCGTCTTCTTTATATCCAAGTAAATGCGCAACGATTTTCTTCACATCCAGTTTTGTCCATTTTTTATTGTCACACACATCGCAAAACAGCTTTTCCCCACGCTGTTTCGGACAAAGTTTAGCATCCCATCTATTATCACATTGTGGAAAATAACCTCCATTTTTACCACGCCTGGCATAAACATCCTCTCTGCCCCAAAACATAGAAAAAAAGCGTATCGCCATCTTCTCTGTAATAAACGTAGGATGAACAATACGTGCTCCTTGGTCAGGATCATACTCTTCTGCATTTTCTATCGTCTCTTCAAAAGGATTAACCTCGTCATATGGAATATTTTCTTTTTTCAACTTGTCTTTTAGCATACTATTTTCATATTCAAGTAATCGAACAATCTTTCTCAAAGATTCCGCATCATATGCCTCTATATTCATAACCATCACCTACATTACTAACAAATAAGAACTCTTTGTTACATATACGGCTCTATCGTAAATAGCGTCTGCTCTCCGACCTTTTTACTTAACAATTCAAATAGATTTTCTTTCGTTGCAAACAGATTCTTAGGATTTCTTCCGATAATTAGATACTGATTTCTATCATCTAATGAAATATATTTCCTTGTATCGTCATTTAATAAAATATCTGCATTATCAATGACAATCAGTTTCCCCTCTGTCTGCCTGATTATTTCTTTTATATCTTTCTGATAATCATAATTATCCAAACACAAAATCCTAGGATTAACTGCCATACATTCTCTGATAAATGAAAATGTTGCTGTCTTTCCTGTTCCTGAATCTCCCATTAAGATTGTTATATTATTGGTAAATGTAAAGTCCACCACAAACGAGGTATGCACTGTTGAAAAATGTTCCATTACAATCGGTTTACTCTTCATTTTCCCACCACTCCTTTAGTTCTTCGTAATCCTTAATCTCTTTACATTCTCTTCTAGTCTGAACTTTCACACGTTCCATGTCAAAAGGAATCATTGCATAATCACTATATACACATCCCTCTTCGAAACCATATAATATTTCCAAAGCATTATTTCCACATTCTTTTAAACAAAACACTTTATTTGGAAAATATAATATATTCAATACCGTTTTACAACCTGTAGAAAGCTGATCTGTATTCAATGTGATATCCTCAAATCGTGATCGGATTTTATATTTACTAAGAAGTTCTGAACCATCTATCATTTGAATATATTTTGCCGCCTTATCATCCAGTTTTGTTGCCGTATTTTGATTAAAAAATATATCATTCAATTCTATATATTCTTTATTGTGAGGTATGTCTTTCTTATTTTTAAAAATCGTTATCATTCCATTATCTCCAATCCAACTTTCGGAAGCTGCAATTTCAACGAGCTTTCCTCATAAATTCTTTTCATTTTATCAAATACAGACAGTCTGTTATAATCTAATCCACAGATGTCATCTTCCTGTCGTTCCTCCCATTCACAGCAAGACTTTATCCAACATTCTCCAAGTACACCTTTTGATACTTCAAATCCCGTATTTCTTGTCAAATCAAATAATAGCTTTGCCGACAACTGTTCAATATTATGTTCTTTTATATTTTTATCATAATCTATAATTTCCTGTATTCCTTTATAATCAAAATTGTCATTCTGCATGGTTTCTACAAGTTTGTGCCTTGCAGCAATTACTTTAACCCTCTTTTGCAAGAATGCTTGCTTTTTCTTTTCGATCTTCTATCCACAAATAAGTTTTAGCCATGATAGTTCCACCTGCTTTCTTTGTTCTATTTTAGCCGATTTCCTTCCATAACACAATAAAATCACCCAAAAGAAAAAGACCACATTTCTGCGACCTTTCTCATACCTTTTCTCCCGCTATCTCACCTCATAAACAACCTGCACAAAAACATCTCTTTTGTTACATCTATATGTACCGTGCTTTTACTGATCCCGAACTGTTTTGCTGTCTGCCGCACCGTTGCATTATTATCTATAATATAAGCTGCAATCTCAACGGCTCTCTCTTCGATATAATCTTTCAAAATATTCCCCTGTAAACATCGTTTTTACAATGTATGCCGCAACCTGCAGAGGTATGTATTGAACTGCTATTTCCTTTATATCATCTACTTAGGATCTCTGTCTGTCGTCCTAACCATTTTTTATAAGTCGCTTCGATGAGAAACGCTCCAAGAGGAGCTGTAATCAAAATCGCAGTTACCGCAACCGTCAGCACAATATTACCGCAGGACAATCCCATCGCAAGCGGTACGCCGCCGATAGCTGCCTGAACAGTGGCTTTCGGCATATACGCGATCACGCAAAACATCCGTTCTTTCATTGTAAGCTTCGTTTTCAGCAAACATAAGAATACTCCCAACATCCGAAATGCCAAAACCGCAAAAATCAAAACAATAGATACAACTCCCGCCGACACTGCATACCGGATATCCACAGTTGCTCCGACAAGTACGAAAAGCATTACTTCTGCGCCGACCCAAAGTTTATTAAATTTTACCGACAAACGTTTCGCCACGTTTTTTCTCTTCTGCTGCAAAGCAATTCCCATTGTCATAACCGCGATTAAAGATGCGAATGGAATGACAGATGCAAATTCATCTTCAAATGTAACTAACAAAAAGGAAACACACACAAGAATAATAACTTTTGAAGTATCTCTTATATGAATCTTTTTAAAATATTCTGCAAAGAGAAATCCGATAAGAAATCCTGCTAAAGCTCCGACTGCAATCGAAATCGGAATATTGATAAAGTCCACTGCCGAAACTTGATCGCCCTGCGCTAATCCTGTAAATGCCGTAAACATTACGATCACAAACACATCGTCAACCGATGCTCCTGCAAGAATCATCTGAGGGATGCTCTTCTTTACACCGTATCCTTCCTCCATCAGCTTCAACATTTTCGGCACAATAACTGCCGGAGAAACCGCGGCAATGACCGTTCCCATAATAGCGGCATCCAAAATCGAAATTCCAAGCAGCTTAGGCGCTAATAAGACCATTCCTCCTATTTCAAAACATGCCGGAACAAAACACATTAAAACAGCAGGACGTCCCACCTTTTTCAGATCATTAAGATCTAATGACAATCCCGCTCTCATTAAAATAATAATAAGAGCGATCCTTCTTAGATCCGATGAAATATTCAAAATAGAAGCGTCGATCACGTCCAACACATATGACCCAAGTACAATTCCCGTTACAATCATTCCGAACAAACTCGGCAGATGAATCTTTTTACAGATCCATCCCATAGACATACCGACTAAAAACATCATGGCAATACTGATCAGCATAACCCCATCCTCCTTCTCTGACAAACCGGAATAAAATAAAGAAGTCCACTTCGCCTCCGCCGCTCCTCACTCATGAACACTTTGGCGCTTTGGCGCTTTGCCACCTCCGAAACACCGCAAAGCGGTAAACTTCCTTGTTGCGGCGTGTGCATTCTCCGAAAGAGTTTTATTCTATGGAAAATGCAATTTTCCTATAGAATAAAAAAGCTGATAATTCCTGCGTCAAAATGCAGAAGTCATCAGCCAAATCAGCGGTTTTAGTTTCATCACTAAGGGAGAACTTCATTCCCATAGTCAAATTCTATCAAACTTACTGTTTTTGTCAACTATTTTTGTCAACTATTTTTTCAAACGCTTTTACTCGACAAAATACATAAAAAGTACCCGGAAAGCGCCGCCTGTCGTCTGTCGGCAGCGCCTACCGGGTATCCCTTAATTTTTCACATCAGATTAGATAATACGGATTACATCCATCCTAACCCATCTTCCCTCACATCATTATCTCCATAGTCACCCGACATAGTAACTACTTCTTCTCTGTTGAATTCTATCATCTCCATCATCGGAGCTTCGTATTTCTCTTTCACTTTCATACCTCCTTGTCTTAATTTTCTATATTTCTTTTAATCTTCTTTTAAGTATTCATCCTGATCCGGTAAGTTTGCCTCCGGCACAACAAGATTTTCATCCTGTGAAACTTCCTTCTCCTGATCTTGTACAGTTGACTGCTCTACCATAGTAGCCGCTGCGCCGTCATATGTCAAGAGCCATGTTAACGTCGGATAGCCTTTTTCCGCAACAGAACTGAAATCCCATGCATTCGGATCTGCACCGTCCGCATCATCATTGAAAGAAAGCGTATCGCGATACAATGTAACATCTTTAATATTATCAGTAGCCAGCAAAATGCCTTTTTCAATCGTAGCATCTGTAACATTAGACCTTCCTGTTTTTCCTGTAACTTCATAACATAAATTCAAATTATCTTTTGTAACAGCCTTAAGATCTTTGCCTAAAAACTTATAATTGTTTCCTGCATTTCCTATGGAAATACATCTGTCAAGATACCAATTACTGTCATATTGAAAATTTGTATTAACATTCCCTACAAATCCGCTTTTTTCTGTCCACGAATCCGGTTTATTGGATCTCGCTTCCACATTACTTATCACATTTCTTACATCTGCCGCTTTTACTTGTCCGGCAACTCCGCCCTGCTCATTATTATCCATAATAATCTTACCTTCTACGTAGGAATCTTCAAATTTGGAATTCTCCCCTGATAAACTTCCGACTGCTCCGCCGACAAGATTAAATCTTCCAAGTTCTTCTTCGCTAAGTCCACTGTTGATATCAATTCCTTCCAACCAAACTTTTCCGATATAGGTTTCATTTACCAAACCACCCAAAGCGCCTGTATTTCCTCCGCCGTTTAGCTTCACACAATTCATATAAATTGATCTCAAATCTCCATAGGTAATCGAGCGCGCAAGTCCGTTCGCTTCTGCTAAAACTATAGTTCCCCACTGATCTTTATATCCTGCATTCACAAATACATTCTGCACACGCAGATTTTTCACAACTGCTTTTACACTTGTCGTTCCGCTGATGGAATCGAACAACGATGCTCTCAATCCATGGATCACTTGATTATTACCGTCCAGTTCTCCTGTGAAAGGCTTCATAATATAGGACGTCTGACCTTCTGCGAGTTTTACCTGTTCCAGTGAAATATTATTCATCAAAATGTATTTTCCGCTCGGATTCTCTGCGATCTTCATAAAGTCTGCCGGAGTGCGGATTGCCGTATATCCTTGTGGCGCTTCTGTCAGCAGCTGTTTATGTGTCGTTACTGCCGAACCTTCCGGCAATGGCGGAAGCGGTTCTGCGTCTGCTACCCAGCTTAGTGTCGGATGACCTTTTTTCTCAACAGTTGTAAAGTTCCATTTTGAACTGTCGAATTTCAACGTATCTTGATAGAACGATGTTTCTTTATACCGGCTTGTCTCATCCAAGTGACCTGAAACCACGCTGCTTCTTCCACTGACGTTCGCTTCATAACAGTTCTGAAGCCCAAATCTTATCGTCGAATCTGAACGTCCTTTTGTCGCAAAACGATAAGCTTGACCGGCGCTTCCATAAGCACTGCTTACTCCCGCTTCACCGATTGCAATGCTGTTTTCCATCCACGTTCCCACGTCATTGTAACCGACCATTCCTATAAATCCTGCTCCGTCTGTCTGACCTGAAACTGCTTTTGTCTTCATATTAGAAACGACCTGTTTTACTGTATTATTTATCGCTCCATTGTCATATTCACTGTTATATCCGAAAACTCCGCCCTGTATATTGCCATTTACAGTTATTTCGCCGCCGACATAGCTGTCGCTGATATGACATCCGCCCTTTAAGTCGGCGATCAAACCTCCGACCATCGCCTCATTCTCTCCATGTATCGGTCCATACGGATTGACATTCAGCCCTTCTGCCCAAACTTCGCTTACTCTTGAGTTTTGTGCTGTTCCCGCAAGTACGCCTGTATTATCGCCTCCTGCGACAAGGATGTTTTTAAGCGCTACTTTTGAAACTGTCGCATTATTTAATGCTTTCGCAAATGCATTCGCGCCTTGATTATGTTTCCAAGCTTCTACTTCAACGTCTGTCAGTTTCAGATTTTTCACTGTTCCCGACAATGTATTAAACAACGGCGCTCCGTAAACTTCTCGGATCGTCAGTCCGTTTCCGTCCAGTTCTCCGCTGAAGTTTCCGAGGAATGAACCGTCCTGCGGATCTGCACCATAGAGTGAAATCGAACTCATCAAAATATATTTACCTGAAGTATTTCGGATTGCAAGCAGTTGTTCTGCCGTTCGGATCTCTGTGTATCCTGTCGGCGCTGTTTCCTGCATCGGTATTTCTTCTTCCGGTGTCGGCGCTGTCTCAGGAGCTCTTACATCTTCTTCCGGCATCGTCTTCAAGCTCGGCGCTCCTGTTTTAGCCGTAGTTGACAGATCCCATACATCCTCAGATAATTTCATCTTAGTTGTATAGAACTCTGTACCGCAAAGCGCTTCGTGGGTCACGCCTGTCGGATCGCTTCCTACGCTGTCGTATCCCGGCGTATCAATATTGATAAAGCAGTTTGTAAATGCCTTCAGCTCATTCAGATCGTCATTCTTCATGTGCATCAGCTTATATCTTCTTGACGACGGATCTTCCGGATATACGCCGCCTGCCGCCGTACTATATTGAATCTTGCTGTCTGTCGATGCCTGACCGATAAACGCCGCCGTATTTTGCGGGGAAACGGTATACGGAATATTCAGTTCTGCGTCTGCGAATACTTTTTGTGCTGTGACTCTCTCGGCGTTTCCTATGAATCCGCCGACATAAGCGTTCGATGTTGTCACCTCTGTATCTACGATCAGCACATCGGAAATTTGAGAGCCTGCCGCATTTGCCGCGAACACACCTGCATAATCGGCTCTTGTCGTCACGTCTGTATTCTGCACGCTGATCTGACTAAATGTCGATCCTGTATCTTTTCCGATCATACCTGTGTACCCTGCGCCCCGCAGTGTAATTCCGTTGAAATGCACGTTTTTCACATTTGCATTTTGCGTCGTTTCCGCAAGCACGTTTGCTCCTGCTGCTTCATTGTCCACAAGAATGTTTCTAAATTCAAGGTTTTCTACTTTTCCCGAAAGCTGCTTAAACATCGCGCCTTTCATACCGCTTACTTTGTGATTGCCTCCGTTTACATTTCCCGTAAACGTTTCTGTCACAAGATATGTTCCTGTCTGCGCGCTATTCGCCGCATCTGTTTCTCTGCTGTCTGCCGCACTGTACTCTGTAAAGTCCAGATCTGCCGTAATCGTAAATCTTCCTTCCGGCAGTTTGTTCATCTTCCGGATATCCTGCGGTTTTTGAATCTCTACAGTCATCGGAGATAAATTCACATTGAATTCTTTCAACAACGGATATCCGTTCGTCTCTGCCTTCTCCGCATCCCATACGGATGTGTCCAGCTTGAGAGTTTCTGTATAGAACGCTTTCGTCCACACTTCTTTTCCGATCGTTTTCACGCCGTTTACCTCTGCCGCAGAGCTGATTCCGTCTGCTGCCGACAACTCGTAAGCATTTGTAAACGTGATGTTTGTTCCTGCCAGTTTATGCATGTTTTCTGCGGCGTCACCTACAAAACAGATGTTTTTGTAAGTATTTTCGCCTGTGCTGTTCACAAGGAATCCTGCGCCGTTTGCACCGTTTACTTCTGCGTTTACATAGATGTTTTCCATAACCGAACGATCCGACGTCTCCGCAAAACCTGCCGCTGTCGAACTTGCATTTACTTTTCCTTGAAGGAAAATGTTTTTCACATTCGAGCTTGTCACCGTTCCTGCAAAGCCTGCCGCTTTTCCTGCTGTACTGCTGATGCTTCCGTTTGCGATCATGACTTTTTCAACGTTTGCGTTTGTCATTGTATTCGCAAATATACCGACAGTCGTATCTGCGCTGTTTCCGGTTTCGATCGCACCTGCGTCAATAGCCACATTCGACACTGTACCGTTCATCTGACCGAACAGAGGTGCTTTCAAACCTGTGATCTTATGATTCTTTCCGTCCAGCACGCCGGAAAATTCCGGTATTACATTTTCTGCCTGCGCTGTTTCTGACAGGTCGATATCTGCTTCCAGATGGTATTCCTGAGTCGGGAAATCTTTCATCTTCATGAAGTCTTCTGCTGTGTTTACTTTAATGATCTCCCGCTTCTCCATGCCCTTAAGTTCAGGATAACCTTTCATCGGAACTAAGCTCAAGTTCCATGTTTCTTCGTTCAGATTCATTGAATTTTTGTAGAAATCTGACGTTTTCGCTTCTTGAGACGTTGCTTCACGCAATATCTCCGCTCCTATTCCTTCTGTGATATTCGATATTCCTCCCGCATTCTCAATAACGAAGCTGTTTGTCACCATCGTTTTCAGCGTATCCGGAGTACCGACGAAATTATAAAGCTGTTTATCTGTTTTATTTTCTACTTTTCCTGCAGCAAATACATACTGTACATTGCTCTTTCCTGCAAGACTGCCGATGAATCCTGCGCTCTTTGTACGGTTCTGACTGTCTGTGTACGTCTCGACAACTATATCTGCGTCACTGTATACATGGCTGATCGCCACGTTTTTGCCTTCTCCGATAAATCCTCCGCAGTCTGTTCCGCTAAGTGTAACTTTGCTTTCGATCACGGCGACATCCTGAATCTGCGAACCGGATGCTCGACCTGCCAAAACGGCGTTATAGTTTTTCGTACCTGTGATCTGCGCATTGCGGATCTGTATTTTAGAAAATGTGGAGCTTGTATAATCGTATCCTGTAACTGCCGCATTGTAGCTCACTCCGCTGACTTTGATGTCTGCCATATTCAGATTTTCAAAGACAGCATGGTTTGATTCTTTTGTGATAACTGCGTTTTTGCTGTTTTCTTCTGTACTTTGGATCTCTGCATTTTCGATCTTTAAGTTACGGACTGTTCCTTCCTGAACTTTTTCAAACAACGGTTTTTTCAGTCCTTTGATCGTAAATCCACATCCGTCGAACTCTCCTTTGAAGATGCCTTTGACAACTGCCGCCTCTGTCGTTACGGATGATGCATCGATATCGTTTTTCAGTACATATTTTGTATATTTGTTCTCTCCGACTGTTCTTAAGTCATCTAAAGTCTTAATTTCCTGAACTGTTTCTTTTTTCTCTTCATTAACAATGATCGTAAACTGTCTTGTTTTTCCAAACCAGTCTTTTGTCTCGCCGTCTGTATTTACGATCGTAAGATCGGAAACATAAGAGTTGGCGATCTTTGTAAAGAGCGGTACTTTCGCATCTGTAATCTTATGACCGTTTCCCTGCAGTTTTCCGATAAACGTCTTGTTAATATAGACTTCTCCGGTCTGCTCAATGTCCTTCATGGAAATGTCGTTTGCAAGTACATAGAATCCGTTCGGATTTTCATTTACTTTTTCGATCAGTTCCAAAGCTGTGGAAATCGTCACCGCATTTCTTGCCTCTTTCGTTTCTGCGTAAACCGGACTTCTGAACTCATCTGTAATTCTCTGCAAATATCGGAATACGTTTTCTCTTGATTCTCTAATATGATTGAGCGAGTTATTTCCGTTTGACATGCCGCTTCCAATCTCATTTCCATAATTGATCATGTTCTGTTTCAAATACTCGATCAGCGCTTCTTCATCGAAATAAGCATCTCCCTGCTCTTTCTGCTTTTTGATCTTTTCTTCGATCTCTTTATTTTTATTTTTTCTGTACGCCTCAAATGAGAAATTCTCATCCTGCATTTTCTTTTTAAAATATGCAAGATCTCCTGTCTGCGTACGACCACTCAAATATTCCACTAATCCGTTAGTGTAATCGAACAAACCGGCAAGTTCATATCCGTTTCTTCTAAATGCCTGCGCATTCGGCGTACCGCCGTCAACGTACGGTATATACCAGCTTGCATAACATACCCGGTCGAGCTGATATGTTCCCGGGTTATTCACACCGACATCATTCACTCCTCTGAGGTCATATCTGTGTCCCGGTCTGATCGTCAGTTGGTTATTCCAAAGATCATCTAATGTCTTAAGATTCATCTCTTCCAGTTCGGAAGCTCCGATTGTTCTCCACGTACTATTAGAGCTGTTTCTATCATGGTAATTATTTGTAGTTCCATATCTGTGCTGCAATGTGATCTTAGACTGCTGTTCAGGCGTCAGTTCCAAATAAGCTTTTCCCTGAAGGTAATCCAGCGTATAGATTGTCTCGAATACTTCTTTATAGTAGCTTTTAAATTCTTCCTGCGTGTTAATTCTGTCCGGTGTCAGGTTCGTCACCCTAGATCCGTCTCTGGCATATGTTTTCATAAAATTCATGTTATAGTCAACATCTGCCTGATTTGCAAATCCATTACAATAGTCCTCTCCGCTGCGTCCCGGACGTTTTCCTTTATTCTCCAGCCAGATCCATGAGTCCGTGACATGCCCCATCTCGTGATTTAAGAGAGTCAGATCTCCGATAAAACTACCGCTGTTATAATAAATGTAATCATAATTCGGATTCCCGTAGACTATGGCTACTGCTCCGTTATTACTTTTCCACATCGTCTGCAGAGGTTTGTAAAACTCCTGGAACACATCCTGGCTGTGATCCTTATTTGCCGAAGAATCCACAATCAAAAACTTACTTTTATTGACCGACTGCGCCCCGTTTTCCGCTACTTCTACAAAGTTATCATAGTTTGTCTTAAATTCATTTATCTGATTGAGCGCCTGCCGTTTCTTCTGCTCTCTCCACTCGTCTGTGTCCGTATAGCCGCCGTAAATCTGCAGATTACCGTACACAAGAGATGTCGGGAACGATGCCAGATACAAGTTTTTCGATGTCTTATAAGACAACACCGGAAGGATCAGTTCGTTATTTTTCTGTACTGTATTGTTTTTCAGTATTCTCCACAATCTGGAATCGATCTTCGGATTACTTGCTCTTGCCTCTACGATAAAACCGCTTCGGAAGTTGTCGATGATCCAGTCGTTTACATCTGTGTAGCCTGCATATGCGGTCATAAAATATTCTACAAAAGAAGCTACATTGGAAATCCCCGTATACGAAGAGATTCGGTTGATATAGAAGGACGGCGTATTATTTCCCTGACGTCCTCCGTTACTGCTGATCTGTACAATCTCCGTCGCAAGATTTCGAGGCGACTTGCCTGCCTTCAAAATTGAGTTGTCAAATATCACAACATCTCTTATATTAATGCCGCCGATCTGGAAATCATACCAACGGTCTATATAGTTGTAAGCATAGAGGAAGTCCTTCAGATATCCGTTCGCAATAAAGTTTTCCTCTACCATCAGTTCCGCCGCTTTGTTCGGAATGTTTACCGGATACTGCGGATTTGTCGCCGCCATAGAGACAAGTACCTGCTCCATCTCTGCTTTGACAACATCGTTATAATTTCTCCGGTATACCGACAACACGGAGTCGCTGTCTTTTTGCGAAACTCTCGTTTCAATATCTGTGTCAAAATCATATCCTTTTGCCGCAGTCAAAAGTTTATTAAACTGCGTCGTCTTCGTATTGACAACATAGTTTCTAAAGTTAAAGTGAACAGGGATCTGCGATACTTTGTATGAAGCAATATTTTCCCTTGTATCAATATATGTAATATTATAGATCAACGGCGTCGTTTCATCTGTAAACTGAATACGGATCTTTTTCACATCCTGAACTGTCTTATCGGATAATGCCACAATTCTGTTGCCACGGTCATCCATCGGATAGACTGCGAGCACCGTTTTCTTATTTAATACATGTGACGGATCGACCTTGTTTCCGTCTTTGACGATCTGTTCATATGTATAGAACGGCATGAACAAACGAAGGTTTTCGTAGATCAGTTTTCGATCTGCCTGATAACCGTTTACAGATTCCAAACTGTCCATAGCAGCGATCTCTTCTGCATGTTTCTGCGCGATGAAGCTGATTACTTCTGCCGGAGTCTCCCCTGCCGTCTGCGGTTCTTCTGTTTCCTCGTTCTGCACCGACGCCTGCATGTAAACGATTTCCTCCGAAGACGCATTGTTTGAGTCTCCTTGCGAATCATTTCCTTTTGAGGAATCGGCTTCCTCAACTCCGTAAACGTCTCCTTCTGCCTTTAACCGAGGTCTCTTTCCGCCTGCCACATCATCCAGATACCAGATCTTTTCATCCCATTTAAGCGTATCTATATAGAATGTTTTATTTGTAATCTGTGCTGCTGTCGCTCTGTCGATCTTTCCTGTATGTTCAGGACTTTGAGTTTCCTCGTCATTTGAAACGCTTCCTGTATACTCGTAGTTCTCTGTATAGTTCGTCAAATCATCTGCCGCCGTACTGTTTCCTGCGAAAGAATATTCCTTCGGGCCAAAAGAGATATTATGTTCTGCTTTTTTAACCGCTTCTTCACCTGTTCCGCTCTCCGCGGCAAAATTACCGACTACAGCTGCCGCTTTCGACGATTTTCCGGATGATTTTTTCGGCGTTTCTTCCGGTTTTTCCTCTGACTTTTGACTTAATGTAAGCTCACTGAAGTTATTGATCAGTTCTGACTTCTTAATGACAGCCGCGAATCCGCCCTGCAGGTCGCCTTCAGTTGCTGCGAATGTCTCTTTATCCGCCGTTCGTCTTGCATAACTGTTTTTAACGACTGAATCTCCCAAAATCTCTACCGCAAATCCACCTGCACGTTTTCCGTTTACTGTGGCGTTGACAGAACATTCTTCTACAGTTGTCTTATTCATGATTGCAACAAGACCTGCCACCTTACTTTGTCCCGTAACGCTCATACCTCTGACGTACACGTCTTTAATCAAAGTGTCTGCCTGTGAAGTTTTTGCCAGAGCCGCAACGTTATCTGTTCCCGTAAGCTTAATATCGCCTTGTGCAAGTTTTACGTTTTCGATCGTCGCTCCGTTCAGCGTCTCGAACAACGGCAGCTTCTGACCGATGATCTGATAGCCGTTTCCTTTTAATGTTCCTTTAAATGTTCCCGGGATAACCGCTGTTCCCGACGCAGCTTCCGATATGTCGATATCTGTAGTCAGAACATACACACCTGACAAATCATTTTTAATATTCTTCAGATCGGCTGCTGATGCAATCTCCTTTGTCTGGAGCATTGTCGTCATATTTGAGTCATTGTTTCTAAGGATTGGAGTTTTTCCTTCTTTCAGAGGAGCAAAATCCCAGATTTCCTCACTCCAGCCCATGTTCGTGTAAAACTCTTTTTGCGAAAGTTTATCTACTGATACGTCGGCTATTTGAGTCAACTTTGTGTTTCCCGTTCTGTCGCTCTCTCTTTTCAGTCTGCTTTCTCTTAAACTATAAAGATTTTCAGTCTGTGCCGTAGTATATTTGGTAGTTTCAGTTGATCCATCAAACTTATATCCAGTCGTTCCCGTACTATATGAAACACAGTTTTTCAATACTCCTGTAGAGTCAGATTCCCCTATATATCCGAGCATTCCGCCCGGTTCATTAGCATTACCGCCCGTCCTGTTCACTTCCATATTAACGGCAGTATAACAGTTTGTCACAGAAAAATTCGTCTTAAAGTTATTCCATCCGATCAGTCCGCCAATCGCCCCATTCGTTTTGTTTCCTCGAATTGTTCCGACAGCATATGAATTTTCTACAATATTAGGACCTTCATTTTGATTGGACATCTGACCGATTAGTCCGCCCGTCGTATTGAAAGATCCTGTAATCTCCAGATTAGCAGAGCATTTACTTACTTTCGCGTGATCCATACGCCCCACAAGACCTCCGAGAAGTTCTCGGCTGTTTGTACTTTTCAAACTTCCACTTACATGTACATTCTCGATCACAGCGTCTTTCTCAGCTTTATTCGCTATTGTTCCACCACCGACATCTCCATAATTGTTTACTTTTGTAATAGAAACGCTTTCCAATTTAACATTTTGTACTGTTCCTTTAGAAACCGTTCCGAACAAAGTTGTTGTCAGACCTTTGATCTTATATCCGTTTCCGTCAAACGTACCGCTAAATGTCGGAACAAGGCAATCATCTCCCTGAACCATACTTGCATCGATATCATGCTCCAGAGTATAAGTTCCGCTTGGATTCTCCTTCATTTGATCGACCAACGACTGCATCGTAATGTATTTTGTAGATACTTTATCGTTAGACTTCGTACCGAACTCTACAACCGCGCCTTCGATCGTCTGTCCTGCCTGAGAAGTAGTATAATCTTTTCTGTCAAGTTTGAAACTTACTTTTCCTGTTTCTGTCTGCGGTGCGATCACTTCCGTAATTTCCGCAAATATCTCAGGCTGATCTTCCATTTCAACTTTTACAAGATACTCTTCTTTCTTAAATCCTGTAAGATTAAACTGTGATACTTCTTCTACAGTTTCTGCTCCGGCTTCTGACGTTGTCTTATGGTACAGTGTCACACCGGACACTTTTCCAAGACGAAACGAGATCTTTTTTTCTTCTTCCGGCAGTTCTTCCGGCTTATCTACCGGATTGAGAATATTATCTTGAAGCCACTGTTTTGTCTCCGGCGTCTCTGTCTCTCCCGCTACGGCGGCTACTGCAACCTGATATACCTGACGGTCGATTTCACTCTCACTGTATACAACTTCTGTCGTTGTTTTTTTCTTTCCGTCGTCTTCTGTCACTGTTCTCGTGATTTCCGCATAAGCTCTCGCCGCGTAATCATTTGTATATCTTTCTTTCGGCAGATTTGCCAAAACGGCTGTAAAGTAAATCCTCTCATTGTCTTCTGAAAATTTCTTTACTGCCGGTACTTTTGCCGGCTTATAGACCGAGCCGTTATAAAGGTATTTGCCGTCAAGCGTCAATGCCTGACCTTCTGTCAAATACTTTTTCGGAAGCAGTACGATTCCATAATTCACCATCGCTCCGCTTTTTTCCAACTCTTGAATATATGATTTCTTGATGCAGGCAACCATTCGCAGACCCATCGGATCGATCGTACGAATCTGCCCTCCGATCATCTGTATGTTTACATCTTGTATCTGCGGCTCGGATGCCTTAACCGGAACGGTGAACTGCGTCAAAAGCAGCGCCGCCAGAAAAAGTATCCATAACCCTAATCTCTTTCTCTTTTGATTCATCCCTCTCATATTCCTTCCTTAATATATACCTGTAGTCCACCCCGGTTCATTTACTTGCGGCAATGCCGGTTTCTGCGGGGTCGGTGGTTGTTCATCCGGTACGGACGGCTTATTTTCCGGTTTCGACGTCTGATCATTCGGTTTTGATGTCTGATCTTCCGGTTTCGACGTCTGATCTTCCGGTTTCGACGTCTGATCATTCGGTTTCGACGTCTGATCTTCCGGTTTCGACGTCTGATCATTCGGTTTCGATGTCTGATCATTCGGTTTCGACGTCTGATTTTCCGATTCCGACGGCTTCTCCTCTGATTTTGACGGTTTCTTATCCGTATTCTTTAAAGTATCAGAATCTTTTGATACATCAGATTTTTTTGCCGTACCTGATTCTTTAGAAGCATCCGCCTTTTGAGAAGATTCCGACGCCTTTTCTCCCTCGAAAAGCTCCTCCAAATCTACAACATTGTCGCGTGAATTCAAGCTTTCAATTTCCGCAACTTCATCTGATACTACCTGCTTTTCGTTTTCTCCTGCGCTTTTGCCGTACATATTCCATACGAACAAACCGCCTCCTGCTAGCACACAGACAGAAAGTCCTGCCGCGGCAGCTTGCACAATTTTCTTGTTCTTCTGAATCTTCATGTTTTTCCCTCCTTACATAAATATACCTTTACATAAATATAACCGGAGAGTTGTGGACTAGATCACGCAAGACTCCGGTTGTTATTCTGTTACATTATTTTTTCCATTGGATAATATACTTTGTTTTTTTTCTTTCTGCAAGCTTTTTTTTCAAAAAACAACGAATTTCCAGTATTTTACGAATAGTGCATCTTTCCCCTCTATTTCAGTTCCTTTGCCCCGCTGTAAAATAACTGTTTTTGACTGCTCGGTTTTTCCGGTATACTTAAGTGGATCAACCCGTTTTCCACCAACGGCATAACATGTTTCTGAATCGCATATGTGACGGAAGACAAACCCAGATAATCACATATTTCTTTTCTTGTACGCGGTGTCTTGCAAAACAAAAGCAGATTTACTGTTTCCTCATTACCATCATATTCTACGCCTGTCTTATTTTTTGATTCTTTATAAAACTTTACGATAAAATTTCCTCGTTCTTCTTGAAACATCGGTTCCGGCAAGCCATATTCATTCATCGCCTTTCTTATTGTCGGTATACCGGAGTAACGATTTTCCGTAACCCCTAAAACCTCCAATGCTGTCGCTAAAACAGGATTCCTTGTATCCGGCTGCATTTTTCCCAACTGATCTATACGGATTCTCCCATAAATACCACCCGGATTTATAATTTCCATACGATCTTCAAACATACGAAGCTGAATTGGCATTCCTTCTGTATGGATACTATAATCACGATGTACAAGTGCATTCAGTATTGCTTCCCTGACTGCTGTTACAGGATAATCTGTATGATCCTTCCGTTTCCCAGTATCACGGTCGACTATCGTTTTTGTACGCATGTTTTTCCGAACAAAAGAAATCGCTTCTTCTGCCATCTCCGAAATACTTCCTTCTATTCTCTTATTATCTAAAAAGCGCTCTCCCATTTTACCAAGATCACCGATTTCAGTTCCCGGAACAACAACTGCTGTAATACAAAGCTGTGGAAAATACGCCTGTGGATAATACCCAAACAAAAGCGCCGTACTCAATGTTATCTTTCCATTTTTTGTAATACACATCAACTCATATATGTCTTCATCCGACAAATGACTAAGATTCGGTTTTCCTTCTTTTAATTTTAGAATATAATTTTTTAAATTTTCTTGGTTAATCATATTCATAGAAGCTCTGAATATTTCTCTTATATCATCCTGATACTTTTTACGAAAAGCCTCATAACTATATATTTCATATTCAGTCATCGGCTCGTCACTATCGCCGACTCTTACAAACGATCCCTTTATCCTTCCTTGTCCTCGATAATAACAAGGTCGATCGGAAAGATCCATTCCGGGAATTTCTGCCGCAACAAAATATTTTTCGTTTTTTTCCAGCACTGTAAAAACGGGGCGAACAACCGGCTCCATCTGCAGGCACTGTGCATTTATCTTCTTCTGGATATCTTGTGCATCATACACTCCGGATTCTTCATAATTATTTTCTTCATCTATTCCAAAAATAATAACTCCACCATCATCTTGATTAGAGAAGCCGGATATCGTATCATATAATCTCTTAGGACACCCTCTTTTTGCACTTTTCAGCTCTAAAGTTTGAGATTCACATTTCATCTTTTGTATCTTTTTTAATTTTTCAGCAAATTCTTCCGGCGTCATTTAAGTTTCTCCTTTCATTTTTTAATATTCTACCAATTTATTTTAGTTTTTTCAAGAAACTTAAATTTTATTCTTTTTAGTTTTAACTTTTACGGCAATATTTTAGTTTTATATTTTAGATTTAACTTTTAATTTTAGATTTAACTTTTAGTTTTTAATTTCTATAATCCGGTTACGCAAACTGACTCATATAAAGGGCAGCATATTTTCCGTTCTTTTTCATCAGTTCTTCATGATTTCCGACTTCTTTGATATCTCCGTCTTCCATATAAAGAATCATGTCCGCGTCACGGATCGTCGAAAGTCTGTGAGCGATTACAAAACTTGTACGTCCTTTCATCAGCTCTGCCATTGCTTTTTGAATGAGGACTTCTGTATGTGTATCTACGTTACTTGTCGCCTCGTCTAAGATCATGATCTCTGGATCGGAAGCGATCGCTCTTGCGATCGTCAGAAGCTGACGTTCTCCCTGAGAGATGTTCTCCGCTCCTTTACTAAGCGTCATATCGTATCCGCCCGGAAGTGTTTTGATGAAACTATGGGCACATGCTGATTTCGCTGCTTCTACGATTTTCTCTTTCTTCATATGATCTTCGGCATAGCCGATATTTTCTCCGATCGTTCCTTCAAACAGCCATGTATCCTGAAGTACCATACCGAATCTGTCGCGCAGCTCTTCTCTCGACATATCCGTGATCTTAACTCCGTCCACTTTGATCGATCCGTTATTTACCTCATAAAAACGCATCAAAAGATTGATCAGCGTTGTCTTTCCCGCTCCGGTAGGTCCTACTACCGCAACTTTCTGTCCGGGTTCTACCGTCAGATTTATCCCTTTCATTAAAAGATGATCCGGCGTATATCCAAACGTCACATTTTCAAATGTAACACGGCCACTGCGATCGTCAGGTACAATACACTGATCCGAATCCGGAATTTCTTCTTCTGCGTCAAGCAGTCCGAAAATACGGTTTCCCGCCGCCGCTGCCGCTCCGAAGCTTCCTACCATTCCCGCAATCGCAGAAAAGGGCTCTGCAAAACGCCATGTGTACTCCAGCATAGCCTGTACGTTTCCGACCGCTATCTTTCCGGCAATCGCCCAAAGACATCCTAAAGCGGCGCAAAGAACATACCCAAGATCATTCACAAGCGTTGTGATCGGACTGATCGCCCCTGCTGTTGTCTCCGCTTTTCTTGAACTGTTTTTAAGCGCGTCATTCAACTGAGAAAATTTCTTTTTCGCACGTTCCTGATAATTAAACGTCTGCACAACGGACTGTCCGTTATACATTTCTTCCACATATCCGTTCAGCTTGCCGAGAAGTTCCTGCTGTTCTCCATAATACTTTTCACTCGCTTTCATAACTCCCGCTGCGCTTAGCAGAGAAAGCGGTACCATAATGATCGGGATCAAAGACAACTTCGGACTGATCATCAGCATCATAATCAGCACGCCGATGGCTGTTGTAACCTGCGTTACGATCGAAGTCAAATTCTGACTGATCGTATTATTGATCGTATCTACATCATTTGTGATCACACTGAGAATATCTCCGTGCGTATGAACGTCATAATAATTTAGTTTCAGCCGATGCATTTTCTCATCGATTTCCCGGCGGATCGTCTGCATCACGTTCGCGGTGATCTTTGCCATGCCGAATCCCTGCAAAAAGGAAAATAACTGTGATACAAAATACAATACTACTAACGCCGCCAAAAGCCAGAGAATCTTTTCCCAGTAAAAGACTTTATCGGCAATACTTGCAAACAATGTTGTCGTCACCTTTCCTACAAGAAACGGTGCAAGAACCATAAACGCGGTGCTGATAACCGCCGAAAGCAGTACAAAAAACAACCGAAGTCTGTACGCTTTTAAGTAGCCCGTAAGCCTCTTAAATATTGTTGTATTTTTCATATCAAAGCGCCTCCTTTCCTAACTGGATCTCTGCGATTTCCCGGTAAAGCGGACATGTCTCCAACAATTCCCTGTGTGTTCCGTTCCCTACGATCTGCCCGTCGTCAACTACCAATATCCTGTCTGCGTCAAGAACTGTACTGATCCGCTGCGCTACCATGATGACCGTCGCATCTTCGATACTTTCTTTCAGATTCTGACGGAGCTGTCGGTCGGTTTTCATATCCAGAGCTGAAAAGCTGTCGTCGAACACATAAATTTCCGGTTTTTTCATCATTGCTCTTGCTATCGCCATACGCTGACGCTGTCCGCCGGATAAGTTCGTGCCGCCCTGTGCGACCGCATCATGATATCCTTGTTTCTTCTTACAGATAAACTCATCCGCACAGGCAGTCTTTGCCGCCTGTTTCCAGTCTTCTTCCGTTCCGTTTTCATTTCCGAAATTAAGATTATCTGCAATATCTCCCGAGAAAAGAACGTTTTTCTGCGGTACGTATCCGATCAAAGAACGAAGGTCTTCCGTGCGGTATTCTTTTGCATTCACACCGTCGATCAGCACTTCTCCGAACATCGGATCATAAAGTCTCGGAATCAGTTTTAATATACTTGATTTCCCCCGTCCCGTTCCTCCGATGATCGCCGTAACTTCTCCCGGACGGGATTCAAAACTAATATCTTTTAGGATCGGCTCATCCGCTCCCGGGTAAGCGAATGTCACATGACGAAACTCAACCGTTCCGCGCATCGGACGGTTTTCCATCTGAAACTTTCCATCCCGTATCGAGCTGTCTGTCTGCAAAACTTCCGCGATTCGTTTCGCACATGCATAACTTGTAGGAAACATCATGATCACAAGTGACAGCATCATCACAGATGTAAGCACCATGCTGATATACTGGCTGTTTGCCACTAAAGAGCCTACTTCCATAGCGCCTGTACTTACATAATATGCGCCCATACCCAATACAGCCGCCGTCGTCACTCCGAAGATTACACTGATAGCGGGCATCAGAAGGCTTGTGATCCGCCCTGCTGCCATTGCCGTCATCGCATAATCTGCATTTGCCTCTTCAAAACGTGCATTTTCGGTCTTCTGCTTATTAAACGCGCGGATCACGCGCACTCCTTCCAACGATTCCAAAAACAATCTGTTGATCTGATCGAGCTTTTTTCTCAGACGGATCGAATACTTCGATGCCAGTACCATGATGATCGTCAATACAGTCAGAAGAACCAGTATCGCGACAAGCAGAACCGAGCTGACTTCTCCTCCCGTAGCCGCGGAAAACACTAGTCCCGCCGCAGCCATCATAGGCGCAAGCAATCCGACTCTAAGCAGCAATGTCAAAAAGTTCTGTACGTTCGTAATATCCGAAGTGCTTCTTGTGACAAGACTCGCCGTTCCGAATCTGTCCATCTCTGCCGCCGAGAACTCCTGCACTTTAGAAAAGACCTGATTTCTAAGCTGTGCCGCAAAATCTGTAGAAATATAAGATGCGATCTTAACAGAGAGAAAACTGATCACGCAGGAAAACAATGTTACTCCCGCCATGATCACGGCATACATCCAGACAATACGGTTTTCTCCTTCCGCCACGCCATGGCTGATCATCTGTGCCAAAAACGACGGTAAAAGCATCTGCCCTACTGCCGACAGCAATACAAGCAAAAACAACTGAACGATCTGACCCGGCCTTAACTTTACTTTTGAAAATATTGTTTTCATCCCCGGTAAGCCTCCTCTCTTTTCTTATGCGGCGTTTTCTCTGCCACTTTGATCTTGGACAATCTGAACATCACCGTTCCAAGCGCATATTTCTGCAGATCTATATACGCTTCTTCCGAAACCTTTTCTCCGAAATTCATAATCTCCATTTCCCCGCTTGCTCCCGTTATAAAAATATCAGACGACGTAAATCCGTTTTTCAAATAAAATTTTCTGCGGGCAATCCTCTGTTCTTTGTTCTCTGCCTTATCATCAAGGCGCTCGATCAGAAGAACAATTTTTTTATCTTTGTACTGCCTGCACACATTCTGCATAATATAACTTCCGGTTCCTCTGCTGCGAACTTTAGATGACACTGCCAGATAATCTGCCATTACCATATCTTTATATGGAATAAGGACGATAAATCCCAACACCTGTTCACCTTCGGTTGCTGCCATAACAACCGCTTTTTTCTTTCTTACGGAATGCCGCAGTGCAAAATATGGTTTTCTCTCCCGCTTCGGAAATGCTTCCATATAAATTGCTTTTATCTCTTTCCACTGTTTCTCCCCGGCACATACAAACTCCATCCCGATCTCCTTTCTGCGCTTTATCATTGATTTTCTTCTTTTCATCATGTATCATATAATGTACAGTAACTGTACAGTCAAGGAGTTTTTTATGAATCGAAAAAATTATTTATATTCTTCCGGGGAATTTGCAAAACTGACCGGAGTCAACAAACGCACGCTGCACTATTATAATGAAATTGGGCTGTTCCGCCCCGAAATTATCGGAGAGAACGGATACCACTACTATACCTGCTTTCAATTTACAGAATTAGAACTGATCCTTACATTGCGCAAGATCGGTCTGTCCATAAACGAGATCAAAGATTACTCATCCCGCCCTTCCGACGAATCTTTTACAGAGATGATGACAAAAAAGAAAAAGCTGATCGACGAGTCCATCGAACAGCTTTTATCTGCACAGGCTTTTTTAGAACAAAAAGCAGAGAGATTAAAAATAGGAATGTATTCGCAGCACGGAACGATCGAACGCTGTACGCTGCCCGAGAGAAAAATCATCTTCTCATCCCCTATTTCGGGAAAATACGACGAAGACGATTTTTCCATCGCCGCGGAGTTCTCTCTCCGCCTGAAAAAATTATTTCATCTTTATGACAATTTCGGAAGCTGTATTTCCATAGAAGATATCCAAAAAAACAGTTTTAACAGCTATCACTCCTTCTTTGCATACTGCCCGCAAACTTCTGACGTATATGATGAAATCCTGCCTGCCGGAACATATCTGCGCGCTTTTTGCATCGGAGACTGGGGAAAACTTCCCGAAATCTACCGCTCGATCCTTTGTTATGCCCGCAAACACGATCTGACGCTTACAGGGTATGCATACGAAGAAGGACTAAATGAAATGTCTATCAAAGACCGAAGTGATTACATTACGATGATCACAATTAAGTGTGACTGACTGCGATCTTGATCACATTATCTTTTCTATTTTCAAAAATATCATATGCCTGTTCTATTTCTTCCAACGGAAATGTATGTGTGATAAGCGGCGTTGTGTCGATACGTCCCTGCTCGATCAGTTTCAATATCTCATCGCAGTCACATCCGTCTACGCCTCCTGTTTTAAAAATAAGATTTTTCCCGTACATTTGCGGAAGCGGAAGCGTCTGATCTTCTTCATAGAGCGCCACGACTGTGACGATCGCATTCGGGCGCGCGACCTTCCATGCAAGTTCAAATGTATCCGAGCTTCCAGCCACTTCCAAAACCCGATCCGCCCCGTTATGCCTGCTGTTTTCTTTCACGAATCGTTCTGCATCTGTCTCTTTCGGATTCACGACGAGTACATCAGGATAATGCTCTTTTACAAACGCGATCCTCTTTGGGTCAACCTCGCATAATATGATTTTTTCAGGATTTTTCAGCATTACGCACAAAAGCGTACATATTCCTGTCGGTCCGCCTCCGATAATGACGACCGTATCCTCTTCTCCGATCTCTGAAATCCGCGCCGCCCAAAATCCGGTTGCAAGAACATCTCCTACAAAAAGCGCTTCTTCATCCGTCACCGAATCCGGAATCTTATTCAGTCCCTGCTCGGCGTAAGGCACACGGACATATTCTGCCTGCCCGCCGTCGATCCGGCATCCAAGAGCCCATCCGCCGTTCTTATCCGTACAATTATTTACAAATCCATTTTTACAGAAAAAACATTCCCCGCAAAATGTTTCGACATTCACGGTAACACGATCTCCGGGTTTTATCTTTGTCACACGGCTTCCCGTCTGTTCTACGATCCCGACCATCTCATGACCGACTGTGATCCCCGGAAGCGCTCTCGGAACTGCCCCATGCTTGATATGGAGATCACTGGAACAAATACTCGCCAAAGTCACACGCACAATCGCGTCATCCTCACTTTGCAGTGTCGGTTTCTCTTTCTCTTTCAGAACAAATTTTCCGTTTTCTTCATATGTGTATGCTAACATTTCTTCTGTCTGCTCCTTTTTCCTATGCTATTTTATGCTGATCTTATGCTAATGTCATAAATGTAAGGACAATCGCCAGAAACCAGTTTACAACGGCTATGCATATTCCTGCGATACTAAGTATCTTTCCTGCTTTTGCCATCCCTTCTCCTGACGAATTATTTCTTTTCCGTACTCTTACAAGCGATACTGTTCCTAAAATAATTCCAACGATTGGAATCCAAAGTGCAAAAACAACGCTCACAATACCAAGCACAAGCGATGCCGCGCCTGTATCGTTTCCCGTCTTATCCGATGCCGGATCTTTCTCACGTTTCGCCATTGCTTTCCTCCAATATCATATTACGGCTCATATATACATATGAACCGTAATATTTTTTCATTCATTCTATTTTCTTTTTCACAAACTTTTCTGCCGTCGTCTGTTCCCCAACAAAACGACCGCAAATGAATCGGCAGAACACTGCCTGCACGATACGATCCAGACATTACGCGATCTCATACCAGATGATCTGGTTCGGCTCAAGAGAAAGCTCAAAACTGCTTCCGTCTCCGCGGTAGATCGTTGTCTGCTGCGGCTCATCCGTATTATTTACAACACAGTATTTGTTGTTCTTCGGATAAGCATGTACATCTACATTATAATTTGTACTGAACCATCTGTTCAGTTCATCTTCGCTGTGTGTGCTCCAAAGCACTGCACGGTAAAGTACACGGCTGTTCTCGAAGCTGTACGGAAGTCCGCTGATATAAACAGCGCGTCCTTTTCCGAATTCGTTTACTGCCATCTGTACTTCTTTTTCTTTCTGCACAAGGATCGTTGCACTCGGAAGAGCATAAATATTCTTCTTGCCTTCTCCGAAATCTACTTCTTCAGAATCTTCCAAAATGAAGTGTTCATGCTCATCCCAGTTGTATTTGTCGTATCCGAGTGTGAAGCCCGTTTCTTCCTCTACACCGAATACGGTAGCAAGCTGGAAGAAATGTCCCTGATACTGATGACCGGAAGGTTCGCCGACACCGATAATTCCTCCGCCGTTGTAAACGAATCCGCGGATCGCTTCGATGATCTTCGGGGTTTCCCACCATTCTCCTCCTGTATGCGCCGTATCTGCATCCCCGACATTGATGATCACATCGATATCGTCAAGGATCGCCGGATTATCCAGAATATCCTGGAAGTTGATAAATACAACGTCAAACGGCGCTCCTGACAGCGACTCGATGATTCCTGCATATGAATAGTTCTGTTTCTGATACAGTGCATGATGTACCATATGGCATCCCCATGCTCTCATCTTGCCCCAGCAGTTAAGCACTGCGACTTTCTTCACGCAGTACGGTGTCGTTCCTTTTACATTTGCATAAAGCGTACGGAACTCGTTGCATACCTGCTCTACATAATCAAGGAATTCCGGGAACTGAAGCGCAAGTTTAAGATAACCGCCGTATCCGATACGATCGATCGGTTTTCTAAGGATTGCTCTTCTTGCTGTCACCCAGTTATATTTTGCTTCTTTGACCGGATCTCCGTTCTCGTTGAACACATCCGGGAAGAAGTACGGCAACAGACGTCCTTCTGTATATTTCACTCCTTCGATATCACTGATCAGACGAAGCGTCGAACCGTTTCCTACGCTTCCTACAACAGCGTCAATACCAAGTGTTTTAAACTCTTCCATAAACGGCTCTGTTCCGATCCAGTGATCTCCGAGGAACATCATTGCTTTTTTACCACATTCGTGCGTGATCTCTGTCATCTCTTTTACGATCTTGGCAACTTCTCTTCTCTGGAACGCCTGAAAATCCTGAAATTCTTTGCTCGGAACACGATACTGATTATTGTAATATCCCTGATCGATAATATATTCCGCGCGGAACGGATATCCCACTTCTTCTTCAAACTGTTTTAAGATATACGGACTTACCGACGCCGAATATCCGTACCAGTCTACATATTTCTCACGGGCAAGCTCGTCAAATACAAGTGTAAACTGATGGAAAAATGTTGTAAAACGAAGTACGTTTACATACGGATGATCCTCAATAAATTTTCTCAGACGTTTCAATGTATACTCATGTGTCTTCGGCTGACGGACATCAAAGGTGATCTGATGCTCTACATCTTTCCAGTCATTTGTTACGGCATTGTACATATGCACCGGATCCCACATGATATAGGCGAGGAAGCTCACAGTATACTCATGGAACGGAACTGCCTTGATCGTAACCTTTCCTTCCTCTTCATTATAATCCCACTCGTCTGTCGGAACGACTTTTCCTGTCGTGCGGTCTACAACCTCCCACCAACGCTTAATGTCATCCCGTGTATTCGGACTGAGCATGTCAGGATAAAGACCTTTCATGATCTCAATCGACAGACTCTCGGAATCAGCCGTATAAAACGGCGTCATAAGATACATCTGCTGTATCTCTTCCGGATTTGCCTTCGCCCACTCATTGTCTTTTCTTGTCGTATAATATGTAGAATAAATTTCCGCGTCTGCGTCTTTGAGCGCCTCCGGAAAATCTGTACCGTCACAGTCTCTGATCGCATCTGCTCCCCAGCGCTTCATCAGTTCCAAAGTCTCGGGAACAACGTCGAGATCTGTAGGGATGGTCACAAGTCCTTTTGAATTTTCCATGAATTATACCCTCTTTGTTCTTTCCTGTTTTCTTTTTCTGTTTTCTGTTATATTTTGCTATTTATATTTATGATTATAAAAAGCAAGAAGTCCGATCAGACCCGCAAGTCCTGCAAGCATTGTCAGAAGCCCCTGCGGTCCGATATTTTTCTGACCGATAATGATAAGGGCTACAGACGCGATAAAAATAACAGCAACAATGATTCCTACTAAAACCTGTTTTGTTCTTTCATCCATGATATCAACCTCCTAACCCTTCAATCCGCCGAGTGTCATACCCTGTGTCAGTTTCTTCTGTACACAGATATACAAAATCAACGTCGGCAGCATAACGATAACAAGACCTGCATACATCTGGCCGTATTGAACTGCAGATTTCTGCGCCGCCATCAAGTTCATAAGTCCTACCGGCAGAGTTTTCAGTTCCGGTTTTGTCAGAAGTGTCATTGAAATAATGTATTCATTCCAGAATGACAGGAAACTGAACAAGATTACCGTAACAATACTCGGTTTTGCCATCGGGAAAATAATCTTTACCATCGTTGTAAAATAACTTGCTCCGTCTACATAAGCGGCTTCTTCAAAATCTTTTGCCAGAGATCTGAAATATCCGGACAAAAGATAGATTGTAAACGGAAGCGCCGTAGACGCATACACAAGAGCCAGCACAAACAGGTTGTTCAAAAAGAACGTACCTCCTGTGAGCTGACGAAGCGTTTTATCCCAGTTATTGAGCATAAGGAAGATCGGCACAACGATGTAACTTACGTTGATGAACAGACCTGCCATAAAAAGTACGTTCCAGAATTTTGACGTTTTAAACTTGAATCTGGACAGTACATATGCCGCCGGAAGAGAGATCACGATCAGCAGAAGCAATGCAAGTGCCGTTACGATCACTGAGTTGAGCATGTAAGTTCCCATGCTCGCCTTCTCCCACGCATCGATAAAGTTCTGGAAATAAATCTTCTCCGGAAGTACCCACGGACTTCCGTAAAACTCTGAATTCTGCTTAACAGATGCAACAAATACCCAGCCGACCGGGATGATAATTGTGATCGCAAGGAGAATTAATAAGATATATACTACCACTTTTGAAAGTGTCAATGGTTTTTTTGACTCTTTTACTTTTGTTTTTCCCATCTTGATCTCCTTCCCTTAAAATTCGATTTCCTGACGTTTTGTTGCCACATTCAGAATTCCCGCAAGTGCAAACGAGAAGAGGAATACCATAACGCCGATCGCCATACCATATCCATAGGAAGAGTTCGTGTACGCTTCCTGATACATATAACTTAAGAATACGTTTGACGCTCCGTCCGGTCCGCCGTTTGTCATTGCTTTTACAAGCAGGAAACTCATATTGATCGTACTGATAACGAAGAATGTAAGTGTTGTTCTGATGTTTGTCCAGATCAGCGGAATTGTGATCGTAAAGAACTGTCTGATCTTTCCCGCGCCTTCCAAAGCCGCCGACTCATAAAGGCTTTCCGGCACGTTTGCCATACTTGCCATATACATAACCATATAGTAACCGATTGCCTGCCATACGAGCGCAATCACAATACTGTAAATAACTGTCTTCTGATCTCCAAGCCAAAGCGTCGGGTTTTCCGCTCCTTTGAACAGATTCAAAAAAGAGTTCAAAAGTCCGAGGTTCGGATCATAGATTGCCGAGAAAATAGCACTGATAACTACTACCGACAAAATGTTCGGAATGTAGAAAATAACACTGAAAAATGTTTTTCCTTTAATTTTTTCCCGTGACAAAATATAAGCAAATACAAGCGCAAATGTAAATGTTACAAGTGTAACAAGAACGATCAGCAAAATCGAGTTCTGGAACGCCTGATAAAATTTGTCACTCTTGAAAAGTATTTTAAAGTTGTCCAATCCTACAAACGTCTTATTATCTGTATATCCACCCCATTTAAACATAGACATACGGAAAATATCGATCGTAGGCAGGATCATAAATATGATAAACAATATCGCTGCCGGGGCAAGACAGCAAAATACAAACAGCCCTTTTCCTTTTCTTGCTTTCATTGATTCATCTCCTGTCAGGATAAAACGGGCGGTGAAAACAGATTCACCGCCCGCCTACACCTGTGATATTCTTCCGGTCATCAGGACCGGTAAATTTCCGGTGATTTATTTTTTATTTATTTCAGCGCCTCATGGAATTTAGCACTGTCAGCTTTGATCTGATCGATCCAATCCTGCTCTGTCTTGTCTCCGGTTACAAGAGAGTTAACCGGATCAAAGAATGTAGAACGTGTTGTAAGACCTTCGATCGGCTCTGTTGCTGCGAATGCATCCATAACTGCAACTGCGCCTGTGTCGTAGATTGAGTAATACAGTTTTGTATTATCATCTGTGATCATATCAGACATTCCTTCGATCGGCTGAACTGCTCCGCCTTTATCGAAGAAGATCTTAGCTGCTTCATCAGAGTACAGGTAAGCGATAAATTCTTTTCCGAGATCCTGCTCTTTTGCTTCTGCCGGCATCCAGATCTGCTCGAAGAATGTGTAAGAAGCTCTCTCTCCGCCTTCTTTAACAGCCGGAAGAGCTGTGAAGCCCCACTCGAATCCGTCTGCTCTCGGAGCATCTTCCATCTCGCCGATTACCCAGTTTCCGTTCGGCATGAACAGCGCTTTGTTGTCAAGTACAAGCTGCTGGTTCTTACGGAAATCGTTGTCGTTTGCATTAGCCGGTGTTGTTTTTTCTGTATATGTAGCAAGTTTTGCAACAATGTCAAATGCCTGTTTAGCGCCTTCTGTATCCCAGATACCATCTTCATATGTCAGCGCTTTGGAGAAGTCGTCTCCCATTGTCTCATGCATCAAAGCATAGAAGAATGCGTCAAAGTAACCTGTTGTCGGATATGTAAACAATGCGATTCCTTCTTCTTTCGCTTTGTCGCCGAGTGCCCACATCTCATCCCATGTAGTCGGAACATCCCAGCCTTTTTCTGCAAACAGTCCTGCGTTGTAGAACAGTCCGCATGGGCCGTAGAACATCGGCATCAGATATGTTTTTCCGTCTCCGTACGGATTTGTAATTGTATTCTCAACGAATCCCGGAAGGATCTTGTCTCCTACAGTTACTTCTTCGCCCGGTACTGTCATGTCAAGAACATCTGTCAGATCAACAAGGTTGTTGTCTTTTACGAATGTCTCTGTGATTCCCGATTCAGCTCCTACAGCTCTTAAGATCACGTCCGGATACTCGCCGGATTTCATCTGCGGGTTGATTACATCTTCGAGTTTTTTGTCGATTGTAAGTTCAACCTTAACGCCTTCGTGAGATTTCTCGAATGCTGAGCAAACTTCTTTCCACATGTCTGCGCCGTAAGCTGTTTCTACCGCTGCAACCTTCAGTGTTTTTCCGTCTCCGCCTTTGTCAGCGTCTTTGTCGTCTCCGCCTGATGAACCACAAGCTGCAAGGCTGAATGCCATAGAAGCAACAAGTAACAGACTGATCAGTTTTTTCTTTTTCATAATCGTTGGTCCTCCTTTATTTAACGATTTTTTTCTCTTGGTCTTAGAATAAACGAAATTCGATAATTTTTCAATACCCATTCTTGTCCTTTTTTTTATAAATATTGCTTTTTTGTATTTTCCCCGACTTTTTTTGCGTTTTTCCGACAAAAACTTTTTTATATTTATTTTTTTGTGCATTATATATAATTTCTTTTTTTGCCGCTTCTACAATACATCCATTTTACCTTGATTTTTTTTAAAGAATTCACTATAATAAACACATTAATTTTTTCACTTTTTTAGTTAAAAACAAAATTTCTAAACTATTCCAGATAAACAACGGAGGCTGTATTTATGGGAAATATACGACATTCATTCAACACTTCTAATCAGGAAACAACGTTTTCGCAAATGCCGTACCGCCTGCTCTACTCCAGTTATTCAAAGTACGAACAAGACTGGGAAAGCTACCCGCACACCCATTATTTTTCCGAGCTTTTTTACGTACTGAACGGATGCGGAAGCTTCATTGTAGAAGAAGAATCATTTCCGATCCGAAAACAGGATCTGATCATCATCAACCCGAGCATCCGCCACACGGAAGTTTCAGACAAGAATTCTCCCTTGGAATACATTGTCCTCGGAGTGGAGGGGCTAAACTTTCTTATTTATAACGACAAAGAATATTTAAATATACACTGCGAAGATTTCTCCGAAAATCTCGACTTCTACTTTCATACGATCCTCCGGGAGATGGACGAACAAAAAGAGAGCTACGAGACGATCTGCCAAAATCTTCTCGAAGCTCTCATCATTCAACTTTCCCGACATACCGGATCGCCCGTAGAGATGCTTCCTTCCTCAAAAAAGATTACCCGCGAATGCAGTTACGCAAAGCGCTTCATCGATTCTAACTTCAGAGAAAACATCACGCTTGACACACTTGCGGAACTGACCCATCTGAATAAATATTACTTTGCCCATACATTTACCGAAATTTACGGAATCGCGCCTATGAACTATCTTGCTCAGAAACGGATCTTCACAAGTCAGGAACTTCTTACTTCAACGGATCTGAACCAGGCAGCGATCGCAAAACAGTGCGGCTTCTCTTCCTCAAGCTACTTTTCCCAATGTTTCCGAAAAATATGCGGCATGACTCCTACCGCTTACAGAAAACAGTTTATACGCTGACAGACGACAGTTACATAATTTCATTCATCCTGTTAGTACGCTCGCCGCGTCTTAACAGGATGATTCCTGCCGCATCCGCCAGCGCCCAGCCGATCGGTATCGCCGTCCAGATCGCTCCGACGCCGAACAACGGCGCACATGCATAGGCAAGGACAACCCGTGTTCCAAGCGAGAGGATCGTAAGAAGAAGAGAAACTTTCGGTCTTTCCACTGCCCGGAAATATCCGTAGAGCAAAAACAGGATTCCGATCCCGCAATAACATGCTCCTTCTATCTTTAAATATTCTGCTCCAATCCGAATAATCTGCGTTTTCTGCGGATCAATAAAAATCCTCATCAAAAACTCTGCTCCGAAAAAGACTGCCGCAGATGCCGCCGCGCAAAACATTATGACAGTCACGGCAGCGCTTTTTGTTCCTTTTCTGATCCGTTCTTTTTTATCCGCCCCATAATTCTGCGAGATAAATATCGAATATGCATTCCCGAATTCCTGTGCCGGCATATATGCCAATGTATCGATCTTTACACCTGCAGCGAACGCCGCCATAACCGATGTTCCGAAACTGTTCACAAGTCCCTGAACCATAAGTATCCCGAAATTCATCACAGACTGCTGGATTCCCGTCGATGCAGAATAAGAAAAGATCTCTTTCAAAAGATCTGCCCTTATACCGATCCCCTCTTCTTTCATTTTCTTCATGTTAAGTTCCGGTTCTTTCACAAGAGCGTATAATGCGATTCCAAGTCCCGCCGCCGCCTGAGCAAGAACCGTTGCCTCAGCCGCCCCTTTCACTCCGCGCCCGAGTGTTGCGACAAAGAAAAAATCCAGTCCGATATTAAGCGCAGTTCCGACGCCGAGAAAAATCAGAGGAATCACCGAATTTCCCGATGAACGGAGCAGAAACGCAAAATAATTATAAAGAAAAACAAAGATCAATCCGGCGAGGATCAGCCCCATATAAGAGCGCATCAGCCCGTAAATATCCGCCGGGATCTGCATCAGCGTGAGAATCGGATCAAGGCACGCATATGAAACAATCGTCAAAATCACTGTCACCGAAAATATAAGCACAAACGATGAAACAATATATTCTTTTAGTTTTCTTAACGCTCTTCGGCCATAACAGATTGAAAAAAGCGCTCCGCTCCCCATACACATGCCGATCAGGATCGAATTTAAAAACGTCATAAGCGTATATGCGCTTCCGACAGCCGCCAGCGCTTCCGCGCCGACAAACCTCCCGACAATCCATGTATCCGCCAGATTGTAACATTGCTGCAGGATGTTTCCAAGGATCATCGGCACGGCAAACAGCAGCATTACAGCCGTCACATTTCCTTTTGTCAGATCACGTTTTTTCATAGTTTTTTCATCCGATCAGTTCTTTCACAAATTCATCCGCCGGATTTTTCTTTACATTTTCCGGCGTATCGCACTGCGCGATCTTCCCCTGCTCCATCACAAGAACCCGGTCTCCCAGTTTCATCGCTTCCCTGATATCATGCGTAATAAACACGACTGTCATTCCTAATTTTTTCTGCAATGCCAGAAGTTCATTTTGCATCGCCCGCTTTGTAATTTCATCCAGCGCCCCGAAAGGCTCGTCCATCAGAAGAAGTTTCGGGCGGGACGCAAGCGCCCTTGCGATCCCGACTCTTTGCTGCTGACCTCCGGAGAGTTCTTCGGGATAACGGTCAAGCATCTCACGCTCCAGACCGACCAGACCGATCAATTCTTCCGCCAGTTTCCGGTTTTGCCGTTTATCTTTCTGTCCGCTTATAACAGGAACGTAAGTGATGTTCTTTTCAACAGTCATATGAGGAAAAAGCCCTTTATTTTGTATCACATAGCCGATCTTTCTTCGAAGCCGGATCAAATCCGCCTCTCCTACGTCTTCCCCTGCCGCATATACTTTTCCCGAATCCGGCTTTTGCAATCCGTTTATCATCCGAAGCATCGTCGTCTTTCCACATCCCGATCTGCCGATCACCGTCAAAAATTCGCCTTCTTCCACAACAAGGCTCACGTCATCCAATGCTTTATATCTGCCAAAGCTTTTCGTCACATGTTCCAGACGTATCATTTCCATACGCATTCATTCCCCTGTACTTTTTTTGTTTCTTCCGAAAGTTTCTTCAAACGGTCCTGTTCTCACGGTTTTCGGAAAATATTTTACAGTAACCCGGACGTTTTTAAAAATTCTTCCGCCACTTCCGCTTCGTCACGTCCCTCTTCCTCTACCTGATAATTCAGTTCCGCCATTTTTTGATCTGTAAGAATTCCGTCCATCAGCTCTAACGTCTCTTTGAGCTTCGGATATTTTTCAAGCGCATCTTTGCGGACAACCGTTGAACAAAAATAATTTACCTGATAAGACTTATCGTCTTTTAACGCTCTCACATCATCCTGACTGATCTGAGCGTCTGTCGTATACCCGTTCGTCACATCAATATCACCGTTTCTAAGCGCCTGATATTTCAAACCGATATCAATATCTTTGATCTCTTTAAACTGAAATCCATACGCCGCAGACATCCCCGGAAGACCGTCCGCTCTCTCGATATAATCTGGGTTTCCTCCGAAAACAAGCTGATCCGAAACCGCCGCCAGATCCGAGCATGTCTCAAGATTATATTTCTTTGCCGTATCTTCTCTTACGACAACGGCATACGTATTGTTCTGACCATACAGCCCTACCCATGTCATATCGAATTTTTCTTCGTATTCTTCCTGAAGTTTTGCAAGCATCTTATCATCGCTTACTTCACCTGCCTTATGTCCGAGCACAAGAATCCATCCGCTGGATGTATATTCCGGATAGAGATCAAACTCTCCCTTTTCCATTGCCGGCTGGATATTGCTCGTTCCTCCGCCGATACCTTTTGTAAGTTCTACTTCATAACCCGCCTTCTCCTCGATAAGCTTTTTCAACATTTCTCCGAGGATAAACTGCTCTGTCATCGGCTTTGTGGCGATCTTAACCGGTTCTTGAGCTTCGTTTCCCGCACTTCCTTCTTTCTTATCTTTGCTTCCGCTTCCCGCGCATCCCGCCATCGAAAGTATAAGCGCGCCGCTCAGAAAAAGCGCCGTGATCTTCTTTAATCTCATCTTTTGCCTCCTTATTCATAGTGTCCTTTTATGATTTTCTGTTTATATTTTTCTGTTTATATTTTTCTGTTTATATTTTTCTGTTTATATTTTTCTGTTTACATTTTTCTATTTATGTTTTTTTATTTATGTTTTCCTGTTTTATCTGTTTTTTATGCCTGTTTTCTTTTTCACTTTCCGTTCCAGCAATCCGAGCAAAAGATCGCTTACGATCGCCAGAAGCGCGATCAGAAAACTGCCGCAAAACGTCATTGCCGAATCATAGATCGTAATACCTCTGTAAATCGCTACTCCAAGACCTCCCGCTCCGATAAACGACGCGATCGCCGACACAGAGATTGTCATAACGACCATATTTCTTACGCCTGCTATGATGACTCCCGCTGCCAGTGGAAGTTTGATTTTTGTCATGATCTGAAAGCGCGTGCTCCCCATTCCTTCCGCCGCCGCGACTACTTCTTCCCCGACGCCGGTAATTCCCGCATACGTATTTCGCACCATCGGCATGATGCCGTAAATCGTAAGAGCGGTTATCGCCGTCTTATCTCCGATCCCCAAAACCGGGATCAGCATTCCCAGAAGTGAGATCGCCGGAATCGTATAACCGATATTTGCGATCGTCAGAACGGGACCTGCCGCTTTTTTATGTTCCGAAATAAAAATCCCTAAAAGAAGTCCTATGATCCCCGCGCTCACAGCCGCCGTTAAAGCCAGCCCCACATGTGCCGCAAACAAATCCAGAAACCATTCTTTTCTCTCAGCATACAGTTGGATGACCTTTTGTAAAAATTCCACACCCTACTCCTCTCCGAGATAAAACACCCTGTAAAATGTTTCAAGCGATTCAAACAATTCTCTTTTCGTCTGCTGAAGCTGTTTGATCTTCAGAACACTTCCTATCTCATCAAAAGCAAAATCATTTTCTTCGTGCTCTACTTTTAACTCGAGATTTCCTTCTTCATCATATACGACAAGGAGAATGCCTCCCACATCTTCCGTATACAATACGCACATGATCTGCAGTTCCTGACGCACTGCTTCCGGCAGCGACTCAAACTGAGGATTCAAATAAAATTTCTGTTCATATGCGCTTGCCGCACAAAGCACAACCTCTTCTTCCATACATTACCTCTCTTTTTCCTGTTTTTTTCCGAACTTAAAATCTGCATTTAGTTCGTCTATACTCATCCATATCTCTCAGCTTATCCTATGCATGCATTTCTTATCCCGCACATGCATTTATACATAACCGTACACACCTCTGACCGAGACTTCTCCGGCATAGACATGTTCCAAAGTTCCGTCTTCCCTTCTCACGATCAGCTCTCCGTTTTTATCGATCCCCAACGCCTTTGCCTTATATGTTCCGCTTGGATCAAGCACAAGAACGTCCCGATCCCGGTTGACAAGCATCGACATATACGTTTCCATCAGTCCGGATAAATCTTCCGTCTCAAGAAACAGACGGTAATCTTCCTCAAAACATTTCATGATCGACGCAATGACAGACGCTCGTTTCACCATATGTCCGCATTCAAGATACAGCGATGTTGCATGATCTTTTAATTCTTCCGGAAACTTTTTTGTGTTTGCATTAATTCCGATCCCGACGGTCACATAATTGATATAATCGATCTGCGTACTCATCTCCGTGAGAATACCTGCCAGTTTTTTCCCGTTGACAACGAGATCGTTCGGCCACTTAATCTGAATATCCGGACAGGAAGCTCCCTCATTTTCAAAATATTTTTTTATTCCTTTCGCCGTACTGCACGCCGTCACGATCGTCAGCATAGACGCTTTATCCGGCGTGATCTTCGGTCTTAAAAGAACCGACATAAAGATCCCCGCTCCGGCAGGCGATTCCCACGAACGTCCTCTGCGCCCTTTTCCCGCCGTCTGCTCTTCCGCCACGGCCAGCGTTCCGGCTAAAGCGCCTTCATCTCCCATCTGCTTGATGCGCAGATTCGTTGAATCCGTCACTTTATAACATACGACATTTCTTCCCGCCCATTCCGTATGCATACAGCTTTCCACTTCTTCTTTTGTCAAAATGTCGGGACTTTCCACCATGCGATACCCTTTGTTTCGCACAGCTTCCACCTCGTAGCCGTCTTCCTGAAGCCGGCGGATCACCTTCCAGACCGCAGTGCGCGACACACTGAACTTCTCACAGATTTCCTGCCCCGAAATGTACCCGTCTGCTTCCCGCAGCATTTTCAAAATCTCTGCTTTCATATTTTATCTTCTTTTCTACTTATTTTTTACTTCAATGTGGCATCCATAACCGCTTTAATCGTATGCATCCGGTTTTCCGCCTCATCGAACACTTTCGACTGTTCAGACTCAAATACCTCGTCCGTCACTTCCATATCTGTGATTCCGAAACGCTCGCCGATCTCTCTTCCGACTTTCGTTCCGAGATCATGAAACGCCGGAAGGCAGTGAAGAAAGATTGCTCCCGGTTTTGCATTTTCCATCACTTCTTTTGTTACTTTGTACGGAGTCAACTCTTTGATCCGTTTCTCCCACACTTCATCAGGTTCTCCCATAGATACCCATACGTCTGTATAGATGACGTCAGCGCCTTTTGTTCCTTCTTTCACATCGCTTGTCAGTATAATTTCAGAACCTGATTCTTTTGCATATACACGGCACTCCTCTACAAGCTCCTCATTCGGGAAATAGTCTTCTGTCGTACACGCCACAAAATCAAGTCCGAGTTTTGCACAGGCGATCATGAGCGAATTGCCCATATTATAACGGGCATCTCCCATATATACAAGTTTCAGACCTTTCAGTTTCCCGAAATGTTCACGGATCGTCAGCATATCTGCCAGCATCTGTGTCGGATGATACTCGTTTGTCAATCCGTTCCATACAGGTACGCCCGCATACTGAGCCAGCTCTTCGACAATCTCCTGTCCGAATCCTCTGTACTCGATTCCTTCATACATTCTTCCAAGTACTCTTGCCGTATCTTTGATGCTCTCTTTCTTCCCGAACTGAGATCCCATCGTTCCGATATAAGTCGTCCCCATTCCGAGATCATGTGCCGCTATCTCAAAAGAACTGCGTGTACGCGTACTGTCTTTTTCAAAGATCAGCGCCACATTTTTCCCTCTGTGATGATCGACAAGTATCCCTTTTTTCTTCTTTTCTTTTAAGTCTGCGGCAAGATCCAAAAGATAAATGATCTCTTCCGGTGTAAAATCTTTCAGTGTCAAAAAATGTCTTCCTTTTAAATCCATTGTCTTATCCTCTCTTTTCATTTATTTTTTATCTGTATTTATTTACTTTCAATTATTCACATTTGTTTTCATTTGCTTCGATCATCATTTACAGACTCGCGCCGCCTTATTTTCTCTTGTTCCGCCTTTGTCTGCCCGCTTCAAACATAAGCACTGCCGAAGCCACCGCTGCATTCAGCGACTCTGCGCCGCCTTCCATCGGGATCAGTATTTTCCGATCCGCACATGCCGCAGTTTCTTCTGTCAGACCGTTTCCTTCATTTCCGATAAGAAATGCACATGCCGTCTTGTAATCTTCCATCTCATAGGAGTTTTCCCCTTTAAGATGCGCCGCATAAACCGTGATTCCTTCCCGTTTCAGTTCGTCGATCGTTCCTTTCAGATCATCCGTATAAATAAACGGAATCCGAAAAATCGCTCCCATCGTAGAGCGGATCACTTTCGGATTATACAGATCTACGCAGTCTTTGCTCAAAACAATGCCTGTAGCCCCCGCCGCCTCTGCGGTTCTAAAAATCGTTCCGAGATTGCCCGGATCCTGAATATTTTCAAGAACGAGCACATGCGGAGTCTCCCCTAAAATATCTTCCGCCGTATACTCCATCCGGCGTACGACGGCAAGGATTCCCTGCGGAGTCTTCGTGTCCGACACATGCGCAAATACCGTATCCGACATCACTTCCGCCTCTTGAATAAACCGATCGTTTTTTTCTTTGACGCATTTCGCCTGAAAACTTTCCGACACATACAGTTTTACAATGCGCTCCCGCGGGATCTCCTCCGCCATGCGCGGTCCTTCTACGATAAATACGCCCTCTTTCTCCCGCTCACGGCTTTTTTTCTGCAAACGAAGCAATTCTTTTACTTGTATATTCGATGTACTTGTAATCATTTTCTCACCTGCATTTTCTATCTGTTTTTCATGTCGAATTTCTCAAGAATATCGTTAGAACCGATCACGATCAATATTTCTTTTTCCTGAAGCGGCTCCTGCGGATTGATCGCGACTTCGATCTTTCCGTTCTTGATAATACCGACGACATTGATTCCCAGACGCTCTCTGACTCCGAGATCGACAAGACTCTTTCCTACCCAGTTTTGCGGCACGACGATCTCTACCATGCTGTAATCATTTGAAAGAGATATCCAGTCCACAAATTCTTTCGACACGAGGCTTTTTGCCACGCGGCTTCCCATCTCGATCTCAGGATACACGATACGATCCGCTCCGACTCTTTGCAGGATCGCGCCCTGAAGTTTGTCTTTCGCCTTTGCAACGACGAGAGGGATTCCCATTTCTTTGCAAAGCATCGTCGCCATAATACTTGCCTCTAAACTTTCCGAAATGGCAACTACCACTCCGTCAAGATTACGTCCTCCGAGAGCCTGCAGCGCGTCAGGCTCTGACACGTCCGCTTTGACCGCGTAAGAAACTTTGTCGGATATTTCCTGTACTTTCTCGTAAGACTCGTCTACGACGAGCACATCGCATCCCATATTTTCCAATGTAAGCGCAACGCTTGACCCGAAACTTCCAAGTCCCAACACCGCAAATTGTTTATCCATGATATGTTCCCTCCTTTTTAAATGCTTCTGTCTTTACATTTCCGGTTTTGCATTTCTGCTTTTTTATTTCTCTGTCCATATTCTCATCTTCATGCTCTTCATCACGTTTTCTTTCCTAATTATCCAAGCATTACGTTGTCTCTCCTGCTTATCCGAGCATCACATTTTCCTCCGGAAGTTCTCTGAACTTAGAGATCTTATCGCTTCTTCCCGATAATGCAAGCGCCATAGTAAGCGGTCCTATCCTTCCGACATACATAAGGATCATAAGGATCACATGACTTCCCCTGCTCAGGATCGGAGTAAGGTCTGCCGTCAGTCCGACCGTTCCCATTGCGGATGCCGCTTCATAAGTAAGATCAAGGAAATCAATTCCGGGTTCAAAGATTGTCAGTGCGGTAATTCCCGCCATAAGGAAGATCAAAGTGATCATTGTGATCGTAATTCCCGATCTGACGATATTATTATCAATCTTTCTTGCAAAACACTCTGTATCTCTTTTGTTTTTCAGTACACAGAGAACCGTCAGCAAAAGCATCGCGATCGTCGTTGTCTTAACGCCGCCCGCCGTACCCGCCGGAGATCCTCCGATGAACATAAGCATACAGCCCAAAAGCTTCGAGCTTTCTCTTAAGTCTCCTTGCGGAACTGTCGCAAATCCCGCCGTTCTTGTCGTCACCGACTGAAATAAAGATGCCGTCATCTTCTCAAGAAGATTCATATCTCCCATTGTTTCGGGGTTGTTAAACTCCAGCAGGAAAAATCCGACAGCGCCGCACAGGATCAGAAGTCCCGTCATCGTAAGAACGATCTTACTTTGCAGACAAAGTCTTGTAAACAGCCATTTTAAAGGCCTTTTCTTGATTTCCGTCATCCTTTTTATATTGATCGCAATGTCATGCCATACCGGAAAACCAAGTCCGCCCATAACGATCAGAAACATTGTCGTAAAATTAATAAGCCACGACCCTGAATACTGTATAAAGCTCGTACTTCCGAGTATATCGATACCTGCGTTGCAAAATGCCGAAACAGAATGAAAGATTGCGTAACCGACGCCTTTTATAAACCCAAACTCAGGAATAAACCGGAGCGAAAAAAGTACCGCGCCGATCCCCTCCACCAAAAACGTTCCTTTTAAAATACGGATCACGAACTTTACAAGACCTGAAAGCGTATCCAGTCCATATGCCTGTTGGATCGTGATTCTTCCTTTCATATTGATCTTTTTTCCCAATAAAAGGAAAAACGCAGACATGCAGGCGATCACTCCAAGTCCGCCGATCTGTATCAAAAGCAGTAAAATAATTTTCCCCAACAATGTAAACTGTTCCGCCGGAACAATCGTCACAAGGCCGGTAACGCATACGCTGCTGACAGACGTAAAAAGCGCGTCTATAAACTCGATCGGCTTCTGATTACAGATCGGAAGGCTCAAAAGTATTCCGCCCCCGAGTATCACCCCGAAAAATCCGATAACAACCGTCTGCACCGTATTGAACTTCAGTCTCCTCGGACTCTTTTTTTTCTTTTCCATTTCTAAAAACCACCCTATGATCTTAATCTGTTTTCCCCATACACGGCATATATATTCCATATTATGCCGCTTCTCTTTTGACTTCTATATGATACACGCATTTATTCTCATTTACAATAGAAAAGGAGTTCCGAAAAACGAAACCCCTTTTCTCTCCTTACAAATATAAAATCAAACTGTGTTTTCGTCATGCCATTACACTTTAAAGCGATATCCCACTCCCCATATCGTCTCGATATACTGTGGATGAGACGTGTCATATTCGATTTTCTCCCGAATCTTCTTAATATGCACTGTCACAGTCGCGATATCTCCTATCGACTCCATATCCCAGATCTCGCGAAACAGCTCTTCTTTCGTATACACATGATTCGGATGACTCGCCAAAAATGTAAGAAGATCGAACTCTTTCGTCGTAAATGACCGCTCTTCTCCTCCGACCCATACGCGTCTCGCCGTCGTATCGATCTTCAATCCGCGGATCTCGATCACTTCATTTTCCTCCACATTGCTGTTGATCAGCCGTTCATATCTGGCAAGATGCGCTTTCACGCGGGCCACAAGCTCACTCGGGCTAAACGGCTTCGTCATATAATCATCCGCTCCAAGACCCAGACCTCTGATTTTATCAATATCGTCTTTTTTGGCAGAAACCATAATAATCGGCGTATTCTTCTGATCTCTGATCTGACGGCATATTTCAAAACCGTCAACTCCCGGGAGCATCAGATCAAGAATAATCAGGTCAAAATCTCCGCCCAGTCCTTTTTGCAGACCTGTATCTCCGTCATTCGCCACTTCCACCTCAAAGTTGCTCAGTTCAAGATAATCTTTCTCAAGATCCGCAATACTCTCTTCATCCTCTACGATCAAAATACGCTTACTCATCAATAGATACCTCCTGATATTTTCTGATTACAAAATACATTGTTGTTCCCGCGCCCTCTTCACTGGTCGCCCATATATTTCCTCCATGTTCTTCCACGATCTTCTTCACGATCGACAGGCCGATTCCGCTTCCGCCTTTCGATGAATTGCGGGAAGCATCCGTCCTGTAAAAGCGATCGAAAATGTACGGCAGGTCTTTTGCGGCGATCCCTTTGCCGTTATCGCCTAATTCAACCTGTATAAAATCGCCGACATCTTTTACTTCCATTGTGACTTTTCCGTTCGGCTTGTCCATATATTTCAACGAATTCGATACGATATTATTAATCACCCTTCTAAGCTGCTCGGGATCAACGATCACCTTGCAGTCTTCTTCCATCGTATTGCAATAAGTAAACTCGATTCCTTTCGACTCAAGCTCCATATGCAGATCTTCTCCGCAGTCTCCAAAATATCCTTTCGCCGATATCGTCGTAAAATTATACGGAATACGATTCGTGTCGATCTTAGAATAAAGCGTCAGTTCGTTGATCAAAAGATCCATCTCATTTGCTTTATTATATATTGTCTTAATGTATCTGTCCATCCTTTCGGGGGTATCCGCAACCCCGTCCATGATTCCTTCCACATATCCTTTGATCGCCGTGATCGGCGTTTTCAGATCGTGGGAAATATTACTGATCAGCTCCTTGTTCTCCCGGTCGAATGCAACCTTCTCTTCCGCGTTCGCCTTTAGCCTAAGCCTCATCTCCTCAAAATCCTGACAGAGTTGTCCGATCTCATCATCCGACTCCTGCCTGATCTCAAAATCAAGATTCCCTTCCTTGATATTTCTTGCCGCCTTCTGCAGTTTCGCCAGCGGAACAGAAACCGAACGGTAGATCCAATAAATCAGCAGCGTCGTTGTGATGAATACGACGATCATATAAAGCTGCTGCAGTTCTCCTACTTCCCGCGACGCGAACGTATGCATCACTACATTCAAAAAGATCATCGGCAAAATCATAACAGACATAAATGCCACGATCAATTTTGTCCTAAGCTTCATAGGCGTTCCTCCTAAAACAAATTCTCACTTTTGCATGATATTATATATTATACCGTTATCCCTACCCTTATTTCAACGAAACTTTTTATAAACAAATCGCCGCCTCTTCGATATGGATATCCGTTACCCTGTATCGAAAAGACGGCCGAATCGTCATCTTAGTTTTCTATTCCTTTTTCTATACCGGTCTTTCCCGCCGGTAAATCTGTTTTATGATTCAAGATATTTTTTCAGATCGTCTGTTTTGTCCAGTTTTTCCCACGGCAGTTCAACGTCAAGTCTTCCGAAATGTCCGTACGCAGCGGTCTGCTTATAGATCGGTCTGCGCAGATCCAGCATTTTAATAATTCCCGCCGGACGGAAATCAAAGTTCTCACGGATGATCTCCACAAGCTTTGTATCCGAAACCTTCCCTGTGCCGAACGTATCTACGGATACCGACGTCGGCTGCGCTACGCCGATGGCATAAGAAAGCTGGATCTCGCATCGTCTCGCAAGACCTGCCGCAACAATATTTTTCGCCGCATAACGCGCCGCATATGCCGCGGAACGATCCACTTTTGTACAATCTTTTCCCGAGAAAGCTCCGCCGCCGTGACGCGCCATTCCGCCGTAAGTATCTACAATGATTTTACGTCCTGTCAAACCGCTGTCTCCATGAGGTCCGCCGATCACAAAACGTCCTGTCGGATTAATGAAAAACTTTGTTTCATCATCTGTCATATTTGCCGGAATCACTTCATCGAATACATATTTCTTAATATCTTCATGAATCTGCTCCTGCGTCACTTCAGGATCGTGCTGTGTAGAAAGCACAACCGCATCCAGACGCTTCGGAACGCCGTTTTCATCATATTCCACAGTTACCTGCGTTTTCCCGTCCGGGCGAAGATACGGCAGTGTTCCGTTCTTTCTTACTTCTGTCAGACGGCGCGCAAGCTTATGCGCCATCGCCGCCGGATACGGCATATATTCTTCTGTTTCATCAGACGCATAACCGAACATCATTCCCTGATCTCCTGCTCCGATGGCTTCAATATCGTCTTCTGACATTTTATTTTCTTTTGCTTCGAGCGCTTTATCCACTCCCATCGCAATATCGGACGACTGTTCGTCAATCGTTGTGATCACGCCGCATGTATCAGCGTCAAATCCGTATTTTCCTCTTGTATAGCCGATTTCACGAACTGTGTCACGTACGATCTTCGGAATATCTACATAAGCTTTCGTCGTGATCTCTCCCATCACCATAACGACGCCTGTCGTACAGCATGTCTCACATGCGACACGGCTCATCGGATCCTGCTTCATAAGTTCATCCAAAATAGCGTCCGAAATCTGATCGCACATCTTGTCCGGGTGTCCTTCCGTAACCGACTCGGAAGTAAATAAAATCTTTTCTCTCTCCATAACCATTCTCCTTTCGTTCACTTTCTCTATTTCTTTACGATCAAGAAAGATATCTGCCTGCGGCAGACTGCTTCGGATCATAAGCAGTCGTCAAACTCCCGGGATGACCCGGACTTTGACTCGTCGCCGCCGCAAATAAAAACAGCCCGTAAAAGCGGACTGTCTCTCTATCACAACAATCCTCTTATTGTTCGATGACTCGCTCAGGTTGGCACCTTCCTGTTCAGGGGTTGCCGCAGCTTCTCAGATCCTTTGTATCTCCACTGCTCTGAATAAGAGAAAGTATTTTTATTAAACTGTTTTGTTACAAACAAGACTTTACAATGTACACCCGGAAATGTCAATGCTTTTCTTCATTTTCCCGCAGAAGATATTTTTCATATCCCCCTTTACCGGTCAGGTTCTCAAGCCACACTCCCTTTTTCACCATTACCGCGCCCGCAATACACTTCAGCCATTCCCCGATCTGCATCGCGCTGTAGACCGCCCACGGGGCGAGTCCGGTATATCGGCATAAAACAAAAACGATCGGAATGTTGACGCACCATAAGAATACACAGTCAAAGAAAAAAGTGACACCTGTTTTTCCGCCTGCCCGAAGGGTAAAATAAGCGGCGTTGAGAAATGCATTCTGGGGAATAAACACCGCCTGTGCCAAAACAAGTCCCCTAGCCGCCTTTCGCACAGCTTCCGTCGTATTATAAATCCGGGGGAAAAACGGCGCGAAAAGAAACATAAAAACCGATACTGCGAAACTGATAAAAACGCAGGATACAATCATCTTATTGTCGATCTCTCTCGCTCTTTTCATATCTCCAAAGCCAAGCGCCTGCCCGACTATGATCGCCACGGATTCTCCCATCGCCGCAAACACAACGCTGAATAAGTTATTGATCGTATTCGCTATGTTCATCGCCGCGATCACCGTCAGCCCGCGCACAGAATAGTTTTGTGCCAAAACCGCCATACCGAAAGACCATAACGCTTCGTTCAGCAAAAGCGGAGTTCCTTTTATAAAATATCTTTTTACACAATCCCGGGGCACGGACAACGTTTTATAAAGTCCTGTCATATATGTATTTTCTTTCTCATGGGTATGCGCCCATATTACGACGATCGCCGTTTCCGTATAACGCGAAAGCACCGTTGCCACAGCCGCTCCCGCCACCCCCAGCCGGGGGAATCCGAACTTTCCGTATATCAGCAGATAATTGAAAATAAGATTGACCGCCACAGCCGCAGCTCCCGCCTTCATCGGCACTACTGTTTCCCCGCACTCACGCATCGTACTGGCATAAACCTGCAGGATCATAAACGCCGGAAGATCCAATAAGATAATCCGAAGATACGTCATCCCATATTCCAGCGCCAGCTTTTCATTTCCTCCGTTTTCTCCCGTCAGATACAAAAGAATCAGCTGCTTTCCGAAAAACAGAAGAAGAAAAGCGGCGCCGACAGTAATTATCAGCGCCAACCAAATCTTATATCGGAATGTACTGCGTATTCCTTCATCATTTTTTTGTCCGAAATATTGTGCGGTAAAGATTCCCACACCTGCTGTTCCGCCGAAAATACATAAATTATACACAAATATGATCTGATTGACGATCGAAACACCCGACATCTCTTCTGTTCCCAGTCTTCCGACCATAATATTGTCCAAAAGGTTCACAAAATTTGTAAGTCCGTTCTGGATCATGATCGGAACGGCGATCGCCATGACCATCATATAAAAAGCTTTATTTCCAATATATTTTTTATACTTTTCTTTCATTTTTTCATATCAATTCTATACCCGCATATGCTGTGCCGTACGCAGGTTTTCTATCATCTGTTCACTCACTTCGTTTCCCGCAGCTCTGCACGCCAGTATAATCCCGCCTGCCGACGGGAGCAGACACGGCTCTGTGAAAACGCACGATACGTCCCGCAGCTCTTCTTCCAGAGTTTCTTTTATATACTTCATCGCTTTGAACACACCTCCGGAATAAGACACATAAACCGGTATATCAAAATTCCCGTTTCTGTACACGCCTTTTACGATCTTCGCAAGTTCGCGCGCCGCGCTTTTAAAAATGCCTGCCGCCACAGAATCGCCCTGCTCCGCAAGTTCATATGCATCTTTTGACATAGATGCGATCTTATCCCGTTCTCCCTTCCACTCATTAATAACGAGCCTTAATATCTCTTCAGGACACGCAAGACTGTATTTTTCCAAAATATAATCAAACATCATCGTTTTTTCTTCTCTTCCGTCCGCCTGCATTGTAAAATGCCGGATCAACTGACATCCGATCCAATAACCGCTTCCTTCATCCCCTCCGAAAAGATGATGCCATCCGCCGCTTCGCACATAGCGGCTGTCCTTATCAAATCCAAGCCCGATCGATCCCGTTCCGGCGATCACATGGATTCCCTGTTTTCCGAGAAGAGATCCCGCCAGTGCATTTTCCGTATCGTTCCCGAGAGTGATCGACATCCTCGGAAACGTTTCCCGTACAAGGCGGGTAAGCACCGGCACATCCGCCGGTATATCTTTAAACCCTGCGATCGCTATAAAACTGTGAGTGATCTCACTTTGCGCGATCGCTGCCTGACAGCAGATCTGCAAAATACCGTCTTTTAATACCGACAGCACATGATCGATTCCGTTCACCATATAGTTGCCCGGGCCTAGCGTACACGCAGCTTCCAGCTCTCCCGTTTCACGGCACAAAAGAAACGCCGTCTTTGTTCCGCCACAGTCAACGCTTAAATACCGTCTCATCTCACACCTCCTACAAAGTGGTTTTCATCAAGAGAAAGAACTTTACATGCATTTTTATAATATATCTTTTTCAATATCTCATCTTCCAGTCCGATTCCGTAAATCGCCCATCTTCCCTGTCCCGGAAGTTCTTCTTCGGGCTGATACGGAAAATACTCGTCTTTTGTCTCGAAGAAACGATAATAAATCTTATGATATCCCATACTAAGCGGCGTACAATCCGTGCCGAACAAGATCCGATCCTGATGCTTCACAAAAAACTTCTTCGCGCTGTACGGAACTCTTCCCAGCTCCGCCAGCCGGGCCGCAACATCTATATACATATTCGGATATTTTTCCAGCTGCCCGCTCACCCATTCCAGATTCTCCGCGTAACTTCCGACATGAGCGATCACGAACGTCGTTTCCGGATGACTGCGTACCGTATTCTCCTGCATTTCCATAAGTTCTTCAAAACTCATATACTTTTCACGATCTGAAAAATCCCATTCCGGACAGACATCAAGCTCTTCCCATCGTTCATTTTTTTCACTTTTCGGAGTAAAAAACGCCGCCGGATCAGCTATATGCATCAGCACCGGAATGTGCAGTTTCGCCGCCGTATCATAGATGATGTCAAAACGAGGATCATCTGTGCGGATCGGCCTGCCGTATTTATCCCGCTCCCAAAGCGAAAGATCTTTCCATAATTTGATCCCCCGGCATCCGCGCATACAGGAATCTTCTATTACCTTTTTCGTTTTATCGCAAAAATCAGGATCGTCATACGCAGAGAAATCAAGCTGCATAAAATTTAAAAACGTTTCCTCGAATCCTTCTTGTTTCTTTTGCATCTTTTCCAGATCTTTTCCGAAATATCCATCCATATTCACAGCGCATACAACGCCGGCATCCTGCAGTTCCCGGACATATTCCTTCGTGTCATACTTTGTTTCATACGATTCGCCCAACAGCATTTTTCCCATATGCATATGGAAATCTATCACCGGATATGCCGGTTTTTCAATTTCTGTTTTTTTCAGCACTGCGGCGCAGACAGGATCAAATTTTTCCAATTCCATACAGAATCACCCCTTCTGATTCTCTTTTTTTATGTTTTCCTCTTTTTATGTTATTAGCATTTACATTTTATCTTTATACTTCTTGCTTTTTTGACTTTTTCTTTTTCACATTTTTCGTTATTTCATTCCGGTCATCGTAATTCCTTTGATGAACTGCTTCTGGAATATAATAAATACGATCGACGCAGGAATCATAATAAGGGAAGCCGCAGCCATCGTCGCCGAAAGATCCGATAAATGCTGAGTTGAAAAATACGACATTGCAAGAGGCAGAGTCATATTTTCCGAGCTGTTCAAATAGATTAACGGCGTCTGGTAATCATTCCACAATCCTAAAAAGGTAAAGATCGTCAAACTTCCGAGCGCCGGTCGGATTCCCGGAAGCACGATTTTCCGATAGATCGTAAACGGCCCTGCATTATCGAGCATCGCACACTCGAAAAGTTCCTTCGGCATATCGTCAATAAACTGTTTGCACAGGAAAATTCCAAATGCATTTACAAACGTAGGCACAACAAGAGAAATGATCTTATCATACCATCCCAGTTTTGATATAAGCAAAAAGTTCGGGATCATCATTGCCGCCGTCGGCATCATCATCGTGATCAATATTACATAAAACAAAAATTTGTTCAGTTTGAATTTATATTTCGACAGCACAAATCCGATCAAAGAACTCGTAAACAAAACGACAAGCGTATCAATAACCGTTACAAAAAGCGAATTTCCCATCCATCTGAAAAACGGCGAATCTGTAAGCACTTTCACATATCCGTCAAGCGTGAACTGCTTCGGCAGCATATTCGTAGGCTCCAGCAAAATCTCTTTCGTAGATTTAAAGGAATTGGAAAGCATCCAAAAATACGGCGCAAGAAACACGATCGCTGCCAAAAACAAAATCACGAATGAAATAATCCTTAATTTTCTGTTCTTTTTGTCTTTTAACATTTTCATAATATGCCTCCTAATACTCCCAGTCTACCGCGCTCTTCTTCTGCTCGATCAATGACAGTGTCATAATAATGACAAAGAGAACAAGCGACACAGCCGATGCATATCCCATGTCTTTATACTCAAACGCCATCTTGTAAATATATCTTGAAAGAACAAGTCCTGAATTCTGAGGGCCGTCTTTCAAAATGAGCACTGCAAACTGCGCAAACATCTGAAAATGTGAGATCAACGTCTGTACAATGACAAACTGAAAGCTTCTTCCGAGCAAAGGCCATGTAATCTTGCGGAATTTTACCCATTCGCTCGCTCCGTCCAGATCCGCCGCTTCATACACATAAGAAGGAATCCCGTCGATACCTGCCGAAAACAGGATCACGTTATAACCGACGTCTACCCAGATTGTATAAATAATAAGCGAGATCATCACTACTTTCGGATCTCCGAGCCAGTTGATCGAGTCGATCCCGATCTTGTTCAGAGCCACATTCAGAAATCCTGTTGTCGTCGGGAAGATAGAACGGGCAAATACAACGGATGTTGCAACCATAGGCGCAATACACGGCAGGAAAAATACCATACGGAAAAAACTTCTCACCTTATTTGATTTAAACCATGAGATCATCTGCGCCACAACGAGCGCGATGCCGATATTCAAAGTAACCGTGATGAGCACGAATAACAGCGTATTTAAAAGCGCCTTACGAAAATCCGCGTCTTGAACAAGCCTTACAAAGTTTTCCAGTCCTATAAATTTATTGTCTAAACTGAGTGGATTATAGTTAAAGAAAGAAATCACAAGACCTATCACGATCGGGATAACGATAAATACAAACATATGCAGCATAGCCGGTACCATGACCGTCCCTACAAATTTTTTATTTTTCATGACGCACCCCCTTGTGAGTCAGACTGCCGTTTTACGGCAGTCTTTTTATTTTATTCCAGTATTCCATTCAGTTTCGTATTCATATCTTCCATCGCCTCGTCCAACGATCCGTATTCCCCGGAACAATAGGAAACAAACGTATTGTTGATCGTTTCTTTCAGACGATCCGTGTTAAAGCTTCCGATAAACTGTCCCTGATCGAGAATTCCTACAAGAACGTCCGCGTACGGAACTTCTTTTTTGTACTCTTCGCTCTGAGCCAGACTTTTCTTTGCCGGAATCTGTGTGCAGCGTATGTTATGTTCTAACATAACATCATCCCGATACAGATATTCAAGGAATTTCAAAGCGATTTCCTGTTCTTTACAACTGGAACTTACCGCCAGCGACCATCCGTTTTCCGAAGCAAATTTCTGATTGTTTCCATACTGCGGCATAGCTGCATAATCAAAATCTGTGCCGAGTTTTAATCCGAATGACTGTTCTCCTTCGGAGATCGTCCACGGTCCGCGCGGTACGATCATGTTGCGTCCGGCATATAACTGCTGATAACCTTCCATATCCGCTCCTCCTGTCAGTCCTTCAAGATCTGTAACTTTATCTTCTGTCACCATTGTCGCAAGTTCATTAAACGCTGTCTTAGCCGCATCTGTCGTCACGTCGAATTTTCCGTCTGCCGTCATGTAATCCGCATCCTGCTGAAGGATGAAGGCAAGGAAATAATATGGCACGGAATCCCAGTTCACAAAATCAAACCCTTTGCACCGGAAAACATTTCCGTCATGTTCCGTTCCTTTCACTGCCGTTTCTCTAAGCTCTGCCCAAGTTGTCGGAACAGTGAGTCCTTTTTCTTTCAGCAATGTATCGTTTACAAGCATTCCGCCGTATTCGATATTATATTCCAGCGGGATACCGTACATTTTGCCTTCATATTCAAGCGCTCCGTATGTCGGCGCATAATTTTCTTCCCGGACTTTTTTTGCCATGTCTTCGGGCAGTTCCATCAATGTTCCGTAAGGCGTAAAATCCAAAGCCCAGCCGCCCCACAGCTCGTAGATATCCGCTCCGCCTTCTCCGTCGATCAAAGCAGTCTGCACTTTCGATTCAAACTCATCATACGGAAACGTCTCAAGTTTAATATGAACCCCTTCGTTTTCTGCTTCAAAATCTTCAATCGCACTTTCATACGCCGCATTCCACGGTTCATTGATATGTGTCCACATTGTCAGCGTGATATCGTCTTTTCCCGCTTTATCCCCGCCGCCTGAACATCCTGCTGCCGAAAATACCATAATCCCACATAATATTAAACTAACGATTCTCTTTTTCATGAAGCACCTCCATATTAATCTTTAACGACTTAAAGTAACCTAAATAATCCGCATTTTTATCGAGCATTTCCTGAACCATGCTCTGTATCTCATCCATGCTGCACACCGCGCTTGTAAGCGGATCGTACAATACAGCCTGAAATACAAGGTTCGGGTCGCCTTCAATGGCAGCTTTCACGGCAAGGTCTTCGATCAAGGCCGAATTATTTACAAGAACTGCCAGATGATCCGGAAGCGTGATCTGTTTGATCGGAACGATTCCCGCTTCTGTTGCGACTGTCGGGACTTCCACACATACGCCTTGTTTTACATTTGTAATATAACCATGGTTTTTCAGGTTTCCGTTAAAGAAATAAGGTGTGTGATCGCCGAACACTGCGTTGAAAATATTGGAAGCGTATTCCTCTCCTCTTTCAAGATCGACTTCTCCGTTTTCAAGCCAGTCTGTATATTCCTTTTCCCATGTATCTTCCCGTCCTAAATACTCATCCAGTATAAATCCGTACGCTCCCGGATTCCATCCCGTTCCGTGAGTACAATATTTTTCGATCAGATCCGGACGTTTTCTAAACCATGCCACATATTCCGAATTATGTCCCGACGATTCTGTGTTAAAATATCCAAGTTTCTTGAACATTTCGATTCTGACAGGTTCTTCAGCCGCCACTTCTTCTCTTTCGATCGCTTTGTAAAGATCCGGATAAGCATCTTTTCCATCCACTTCAAAATCAAGATAAAACGCCTGATGATTGATTCCCGCACATGTATAACGAACCTGCTTGTCTTCTGCTCCGATCCATTTTGCAAGCATTTCCGCCGTTCCCTGAACACTGTGACATAATCCTGTAATATTCATGTCGGACATCGACTGCAGATAACTTACGAGCATCGCCATCGGGTTCGTATAATTGAGAACTACCGCGTTCGGACATACCTCTTCACAGTCTCTTATAATATCGAGAAGCACCGGAGCCGTTCTCAAAAAACGGAAGATTCCGGACGGGCCACGCGTATCTCCTACACAAATATCTACATTATATTTCTTCGGAATCTCGATATCATGACGCCATACTTCCACACCTCCCTGCAAAATCGTGATCAGAACGCCATCCGCATCTTTCAATGCTTCTTTCCGGTCCTGCGTTCCTTTTACTACTGCCGGATATTTTCCGGCGTCTACGATTTTCTGTACTCCTTTTACCGCATATTCAAGACGTTTCGGATCAATGTCCATCAACATAAGTTCCGCGTCCCGAAATGCCTCGAATGTAAGAATGTCTCTTACAAGATCTTTTGTAAAATCCAAAGATCCTGCTCCTATAAATGTAAATTTTTTCATGTTGCACCTCCGTTTACTAAACATCGTCTCTTTGTTTATCTAAATAATAATATTTGTTTTATCTCTTTTCAAGTAATTTTAACAAATTATTTTATTTTTGTCTGGTTTTTATAGTTATTTTAACCTATTTTGTTTACTAAACTTTCTTTTTTGTTGATAATTTACATAAAATTTAGGTTTACATTCTCTGTTTTTTGTGATACTATGTTTACTAAACAAGGAGGGATATTATGGCTACAATTAGAGAAGTCGCAAAAGCGGCAAACGTTTCCATTACTACTGTTTCCAAAATTCTTTCTAACGATCCCGATTTTCGGGCAAGTCAGGAAACAAGAGAACGCGTTCTGAAAACAGCAGAGGAACTTCATTATCAGTATACAGGGAAAAAAAGTCAGCTCCACATCGGCTGCATCATGTCTCTTACTTATAGTTACTCCGATCCTTATTTCAATGATATTCTGGGAGGGATTCAATCTTACTGCGCATCTCACAATGCGTTTATTTCCCTGATCGTAAGTTATTCCCAGCTGCATAATATGACTCCCGGACTCAAAAAACAGCTTTCGGAACTGGACGGGCTGATCATTACGGAAATTCCGCCCGAAACTCTTGAATTTATTACAACGCTCAATAAAAAAATCGTATTTGTCGACAACTATGTTGACGGATACTGCAATATAGGATACAACACCGTATATGCAAACCAACTGATCTTCGACCACATTATCAAATGCGGTTACAAAAAGATCGCCTACATCGGAGGCGCTTCCAATTCATCCAGCCCATCTGATTTCGACTCCTGCTGCCGCATGATGATCTTCCGCGAAACGCTTCGGGCAAATAATATTCCTTACGATCCCGAACTGATCTATAACTGCGACTGGGATTCAAAAGTATGCGCGGCACAAGCGAAGGAACTGCTCTCAAAGCATCCCGAAACCGAAGTGATCTTCGCCGGTTCGGATTCTCTGGCAAGCATCATCCTTTCTCAGCTTAAAAAACTGAACTTAAAATGTCCTCAGGACATCGGTGTCGTCGGCTTTAATGACATCTCCCTTTCCAAGAATTTTTCACCTGCCCTGACAACCGTCCGGCTTCCTTCTGCCGAAATGGGAAAGCTTGCGGCAGAAGTGTTGATCCGTCAGATCAAAAGCAACTCCGTATTAAAACAACAGATCCTTCTCCCTGTAGAATTAAAAGTACGGGAGTCCACCCGAAAGATCCGATAAAAACAATCTAAGACGCCAAAAGTGCAGTTTCCGTTCCACTTCCCGGAAACCGCACTTTTTTCTTTTCATATCTTCCATCGCCGGAAGAGCCAAAAGGCAGAACCGTTTCCCGGTTCTGCCTGTTTTTTAACCAACTTTCAATTTAAACTTCTGAATCTCTTTTTCACTGGATACACGCTCGATCATAGCGCCGAGCCCTCTGAGTTTCTCTTCAAACCGCTCATATCCTCTCTGAATATAAACGATATCATCCACGATCGTAATGCCTTCCGCCGCAAGACCCGCAATGCAAAGCGCCGCTCCCGCGCGAAGATCCGGCGCGCTCACGCGGGCAGCCGAAAACCGCTCAACGCCTTCGATCGTCGCAGAATTGCCTTCCACTTTTACCTGTGCTCCCATACGGGCCAGTTCACCGAGATATTTGAAACGATTCTCGAAAATACTTTCCGTGATCGTACTCGTTCCTTTTGCCAAAGCGAGCGTCACCCCGATCTGTGGCTGCATATCCGTCGGATATCCCGGATACGGAAGCGTCTTCACCTGGGTACATCTCAGACGCTTCTTTGCGACAACGCGAACCGCATCGTCAAACTCTTCCACTTCGCATCCGATATCCACTAATTTAGAAATCGTCGCATCAAGATGCTTCGGAATTACGTTCAATACCGTTACGTCTCCTTTGGTCGCCGCAGCCGCAAACATAAATGTTCCCGCTTCGATCTGATCCGGTATGATGGAATACTCCGTCTTATGAAGCGATCTCACGCCGCGAATCTTGATCACGTCAGTACCTGCGCCTCTGATATTCGCGCCCATGCTGTTTAAAAAGTTTGCCACATCGACAACATGCGGCTCTTTCGCCACGTTTTCCATGATCGTAAGACCTTCGGACATAGCAGCAGCCATCATCACATTGATCGTTGCCCCGACTGTCACAACATCAAAATACAAATGCGTTCCGCGAAGTTTCTCCGCCTCTGCGACAATCTTGCCGTGTTCAATATCGACGTCCGCACCAAGAGCCCGAAATCCTTTCAAATGCTGATCGATCGGTCTGCTTCCGATATTGCATCCTCCCGGCAGCGCAACTTCCGCTCTTTTATATTTCCCGAGAAGAGCTCCCAGCAAATAGTAAGACGCTCTGATCTTCTTAATGTAATCATACTCTATATTAAAATCGCCGATCGTACTTCCGTTGATCTTTACTGTATGACGATCGATCCTCTGCACCATCGCGCCGATTCCCTCGATCGCTTCCAACATCACATTCACATCATTCACATCAGGAAGATTATCGATCTGAACAGTCTCATCCGTCATGATTGCAGCCGCCAAAATTGCAAGCGCCGCATTTTTCGCGCCGCCGATCTCCACTTCTCCGACAAGCGGATTCCCGCCTTTTATGATATATTGTTCCATATCACACCTCTGTTTAGATTTTATTATCATACTTGTACTTTCCCGTACGTTTTTTCTATATCTCTTTTCTATCTTATATTCTTTATAATATCTTTTCAGTCTGCCGTTTTTATTCTACCACATATCCGGCCTTTTTGAAATCCCAACTTTTGTCAACGTATCATTCTAGTGTTGTTCACTGTACATTGTCAAGTTTTTTTACTTCTTCCAGGACATTTTCTATCGTATCTTCAATCTCGCATCCGTCTTCGCAGATCGTAATATCCGCATATTTTTCAAAGAACTTCACGCGCTCTTCATAAAGCTGCCGAAACGTCTGTCCGTCGCGCAGAACAACTCCGCGCTTTTTCGGATTGTGGATTCTCTTTTTTATTGTCTGATAAGACGCTTTCAAATATACGACCGTTCCGATATTTTTATAATGTTTCATCGCCTCTTCGCAATAAATCACACTTCCGCCCGGGGAAATGACTGCGTTTTGTGCATCGACGTCTGCATTCACCCTGTTTTCGATCTCAATAAATCCATCTTCTCCCACTTCGGCTATAATCTCACACAAAAGTTTCTTCTCCTGCTCTTGGATCAACAGATCTGTATCAATAAACTGCATTCCGAGACGCTTCGCCACAACGATGCCGACCGTACTCTTTCCTACTGCGGGCATCCCTATAAAAATCAAATTTTTTTTCATATGTATTCTCCGCCTTATTTTATTCCCCACCTAATATACATTACTATATCTTATTTATTTTATCACATTTCATCTTAATAGTAAATCAAGAGAGCTTCTTTGAAAATTTCTGTAAAATATACATAAAATTCAAGCAAATATTCCATGTAATTTTCAACTAAAACATATTTTTTGCCAAACAGTTCCGCTTCGCCTCGCAAAACTTGCATAAAACAGTTCCGTTTATTTAAAAAATCTGCGACAACATCTTCTGTGGTCACAACGGCGTTTGTATAACTCCTGAAACAACATTACTTCCACAAGATCCCTCATATTTTCCATAGTCATTGCTTCATTTTCGGATAAATCTTCCTCCTTTTCATCCTCTTCCCGGCAAATATGTTCATGCCGTCTGATATTGTCACACACCCGCGTGCACATCAGCTTCAACTGCAGTTTGTCAGGATATGCGTCGTACACCATACTGTTTTCGTATTCCATACGGTCGCATTCTTCTTCTACATACGGAAGAATCCGTTTGGGAATCTTCGGATACATGCTTTTCAAATATTCAAAATCCATTCTCTCGATCCGCTCGTCATCAAAAGAAAAGGGCATCGGATACGCCATATAATAAGGCAGTTTTTCGTTCATCGCACTCACTCCCGAACTGATATTATATGTGTACTATATGTTCATTCCCCGAAAATGTGACTGCCAAAAACACGCCGCTTCCTATACGGCAAACAGCCCGCTTTGCAGTGCGGCAACTGTCTGCCTTCCCGCAAAACGGACTGTTCTTTTCTATATGCTGTGTTTAATCGCTCTCACGCAAAATCCTCTGCACTTCAAGCCGCGTCTCCCCGACTCCGATAATATCGTCTCTTTGGATCTCCATCGGCCGGTCGATACGGACACCGTTTAAATATGTACCGTTTCTCGAATCCTCGTCTTTTACATATAATTTGTCATTCTTATGTATGATCACACAATGAAGCTTGGAGATCCTTCCGTCAGAAGTGATCGGAAGATATCTCTCATACATGCTTCCGTCCTTCCCTCTGCCGATCCCTACGCTGTCGCAAAATGTAAAGCTATATTTTTCCCAACTGTCAATATCTTCCAGAATGATCTTCCAGCGGCGTTTCTTACGTTTCGGGCGCTGATCCTTCGCATGCGCTTGCGCCTCTCGTTCTCGTTTTGAACGCGTGCGGACTTCCGCCTCATACTCATCTTCATATTCATCCCGGCGTTTTTTTCTTCCTCTTCCTTCTGCCCGCGCCAACTCCGCTTTGCTCTGTTTGATTCCCGAAAACGATACAAACAACATCGCGGCACAGCCCGACACAAGTAAAGCTACTATAATCCAATACCACATAATTTCCTCTCCTTTAAAAATTAATACTACTATATTTTTATAATTCGGGCAAGTAAAATGTCGGTTTTTGTCTAACAGTTCAGCCATACAGTATCCAAGAAGCACAAAACATGCTTGCATGTTTTTGCAAATGGATATCTGTATGTGCTAAGCGCCTATTCATGAGTAAAACAGTGGCGCCAGCCACAATAAGCACGCAGTGCGGTTTTACGAATGGCGCGGGCTGAACTGTTACGATAATTCAGCCTTACAGTATCCATTTTTACCGCACTTCAGGTCGACTCTCCCGTGACAAACCGCTTTCGCCTGTGGTATAGTTATCTGACAAATGATTTTTAGGAGGTACTACTATGAGCATTATCCGACCATTTAAGGGAATCCGCCCTCGCGCAGACTTAGCTTCTGCCATAGCCGCCCTTCCTTATGATGTATACAACAGCGAGGAAGCAAGAGAAATCGTGGCTGCCGAACCGAAGTCTTTTCTTCAGATCGACCGAGCCGAGACGCTTCTTCCAAAAGGCACAAATCCATACAGCGAAGCAGTATATAAAACAGCATCCGAAACACTGAACCGTATGATCGATGAAGGTTCTTTTCTTCAGGACAAAGAACCTTGTTACTACTTATACGCGCTTACAATGAACGGAAGAACACAGACAGGGCTTGTAGGCTGCGCTTCGATCGACGATTATTGCAACAATGTGATCTTAAAACACGAAAATACGCTGGAAGCAAAAGAGCAGGACAGAATCCGTCACATCGACGCATGCAGCGCCCAGACCGGACCGATCTTTCTCGCTTACCGCGCCGACAAAAAACTAGGAGAGATCATCAAAAACGTCCGATTAACACCTGCAGTCTACGACTTCACCTCTGACGACGGGATAAGACACGAAGTGTGGCGTATAGATAAAATGTCAACGATCGTTGACATTTCTAAGATTTTTGAGGCAATTCCACATCTGTACATTGCAGACGGACATCACCGCGCAGCTTCCGCTGTCAAAGTCGGACTGAAACGCAGAGCAGAAGCTCTCCATTTTTCAGGAACAGAAGAATACAATTATTTTCTTTCTGTTCTCTTCCCCGCGGACGAACTGGCGATCTACGACTATAATCGAGTTGTTGCGGATATGAACGGGTATACATTTGAACAATTTCTTGATACAATAAAGAGCAGGTTCGATGTGGCTTTGGCCGGCGCAGAAGCAGTCCGCCCGCAGAAAAAAGGCGAATTCGGAATGTATGCCGACGGAAACTGGTATCGTGTAAACGCAAAAGAAGACCTTTTCTCCGGCGATCCGGTAAAAGATCTGGATGTTTCCGTTTTACAGGATCACATCCTTTCCCCGGTTCTGGGCATCAACGATCCCAGAACAGATTCCCGCATCCGTTTTATCGGCGGAATCCGGGGACTTGACGCGCTGAAAGACGCCGCAGATCAGACAGGCGGGATCGCATTTGCAATGTATCCCACTTCTATGACCGAATTGATGGGCGTTGCGGACGCCGGGCTTCTCATGCCTCCGAAATCAACATGGTTTGAACCAAAACTGCGAAGCGGCCTTTTCATTCACCGCTTTTAAAATACAGTAATAAAATAACTACAAGGAGATGTTATTCATGGAAAGAAATGAACTCTGTTGGTGCGGCAGCGGCAAAAAATACAAAAAATGCCATATGCCGATCGAAGAAAAAATTCTTCTGCATTCAGAACGCGGCGAGATTGTTCCGACACGGGCAATCCTCAAAACGGCTGAACAGATCGAAAAGATCAAAGAAAGCGCCAGATTAAATACCGCTGTACTCGATGAAGTCGCAAAGCACATCCGCATCGGAATGAGCACTGCCGAGATCGACGACATCGTATATACGTTCACGAAAGAACACGGGGGAATCCCCGCACCGCTTAATTATCAGGGATTTCCGAAAAGTGTCTGCACTTCGCTCAACAACGAAATATGCCACGGTATCCCGGATAAAAATATCATTCTTCAGGACGGCGATATAATCAACGTTGACGTCTCTACAATCTTAAACGGCTACTTTTCCGACGCCTCCCGTATGTTTAAGCTCGGAACGGTTTCCGAAAGAGCCGAAAAAATCGTCCGCGTAACAGAGGAATGCGTCAACCTCGGACTTGCGGCCGCAAAACCGTGGGGACATCTCGGTGACATCGCCCATGCGATCAACACTCACGCCCGGGAAAACGGCTATTCTGTCGTAGAAGAGATCGGCGGACACGGAATCGGACTTGAATTCCACGAAGATCCGTTTGTCAGCTACGTTACTCCGAAAGGAAGCGAAATGCTTCTCGTTCCCGGTATGATCTTCACGATCGAACCGATGATCAACGAAGGCAGTCCCGACTTCTTCGTTGATGAGGATAACGGTTGGACTGTATACACGATCGACGACGGACTGTCATCCCAGATCGAATACATGGTACTTGTCACAAATGACGGCGTAGAAGTTTTGACGAAATAATGAAATAAATACTGCAGCGAAAGCTGTCCCTTTAACGATTTTATTATGATAAAGCGACAGCTTCCTTTTTGCAGTGGCATCCTTACACAAGGTTATAAATCCTGCGTGATCTTTAAGATATTATCCATTCATTTTGATTTGCAGACCATCGTTCAGAAAAATTCTTCTTCTCTATTGCCGCTGTAAACGGTTTTTCGAGAAATGCTTTGATTGTTTTTAATACAATACTGTAATCATCGGTTTGTGTGTCGATTTTCCGAACAAAGGCTTTCCATTTCTTTTTCATTGCTGTATAATCACCGAAACTCATAACCCGTTCAAACTGCTCAACCGTAAAAATGTGTTCCCGATTGGCAAAGGTTTTTCTCAGTGCTTCGGTCAGCACTTTGCCATCAAAATCAAATTTATTAGCTATATAGTAAATATCGTAATAATCCTTCATTCGGCTGGAAAATTCCATAAGACTGAGTATAGCGTCTATCTTCTCAGCAATGGTGGTTTCAACGGAATAAGTATATACCATAGGTGAATCAAAGTCCAAGAGCTGTGTTGGAATCTTGCGTTTCTCTTGCTTAGGAACAATAACATCACCGACTCCAAAATCAATGCTGAATGGTGTTTTAGTATTCTTAATACGAGCAATTACTGAAACACCAACACCTGCATATTTTTTCGCAACAGCAATAGGCGAAACATCTTTAATCTCAAAATTCACAAAGTCGTTACCGGACTGAACCGCTATAATCTCTTCAAGAATTACTTTTAACTGTTCGGGGGTATTCGGCATTTGCCGGAGCAAAAAGTCCACATCAACCGTTACTCGACTATCAAAACCGGTAAGGGAATAGATGAACAAGCCACCCTTAAGCACAAGATTTTCTGCATATTTTGATTTTTCTAAACGGCGCAGAAATTCCTCCAGTTACCCCATCAGGAACCGCAGCAGGCCGCGTTACCGGCCAGCGCCGCCATCTGACAATTACCACGAAAAGGAGAACCGCCATGAAAAATTTAACTTATACCCGTTGCGGAGATTACTACATCCCCAATCTGAAACTGTCCGAGCAGCCGGAGGCCCCCATCGGCAAGTATGGCTGTATGCGTCAACGCTACCTGAAGGAACACCGCCCTGGCCTTTATACCAGCCTGATTTTGAGCGAAAAGCTGTACCCGCACCTGTTGGAGATTGACCGGGCGGCGCAGGAGCGTATGGACGCCATGCTGCCCCGCATGATGGAGGTGGCGGGAGTTACCGAGGAATTGAAAGCCCGCGACCCTATGCGGTGGGTGGGGCTTATGAATACGCTGAAATCGCAGGTGGAAGAAATTGTATTGAGCGAACTTATATGTTGTTGATATTAATCATGACCACCCGTCCAACGGGTGGTTTGCTCTAGGGCTATAAGCCCTTGTTA
>ENA-ORNZ01000328-ORNZ01000328.1-human-gut-metagenome-genome-assembly--contig:-NODE-328-length-72068-cov-7.613181_pt1 | contig 72068 bp, 51 predicted proteins | sample MGYA00242124_ERZ509040 | MGnify/ENA primary metagenome ERZ509040 (study PRJEB26280, sample SAMEA2338733) | human gut metagenome | biome: human gut; feature: human-associated habitat; material: faeces... | reverse complement strand
AAGTGCACTTTTACCTTTTAAATACCCCATAAATGAAGATACGCTTATTTTCGGCGGAATACTTATTAACATATGAATATGATCTGGCATCAGATGTCCTTCAATTATTTCAACACCTTTATAACTGCATAATTGTTTTATAATATCTCTGATGTCCGCTTTATATTGATTATAAATTACTTTTCGTCTATACTTTGGTGTGAAGACAATATGATATTTGCACATCCATTTTGTATGTGCGAGTGAATATTCTTTCTTCGCCATAAATTACCTTTCCTTTCTACAATATAGCCTGAACAACTTTATTGTACACGGAAAGGTAATTTTTTGTATAACAATCGACGCGCACCCGCATAGCGGGTGGTTTATTGTTTCGCCCATCTCCATTTTTCGGATCAACGAAAAACTCCAATGGGCTCAACAGACTAAAGTCCATAACAAAAGCAGAGAGTGGATGAAGCTCTCTGCTTTTTGATTACGCTATTCTGTCGGTAATTCAATCGTGACATTTAATCCATGAGGAACTGTGTCAGAAAATCGGATTGTTCCCTGATGTACTTTCACAATCTGCCGTACAATTTTAAGGCCAAGCCCATGCTCGATTTCTCCCGTTTGCTTTTGCGTACTGGAAATATCTTTGTCGTTGTTCAATCTGTTTAGCTGCGGCTCACTTATTCCACAGCCATTGTCTATTACAGAAAAGGTACATGTTCTGTCACGGCTTCCTACTGATATTTGTATCCTGCACCCATTTGGATTATGAACAATACAATTCCTGATTAAATTGCATAACATCCGGTTTATCAAAGATTGATCGCCAGTAATAGTAATGGCTTTTCCAGGATTATCTTCTGACAGCTCTAATTCATATTTATCTGATAGGCCATCATTCAAAACTTCACTCACGGCTTGCCGTGCCAATTCTATCGGAACAAGTGCTTGTTTTTGCATAGGCTGCATGGAATATTCCAGTTTTGTAGTTAAATTCAAATCCTCAACTAAATTCTTTAGTTTTTCGCTATGTCTGCGGATAATTTCCGCTTGCTTTCTGGTGGTTTCCGGCAAAGAAGAAGTTTCTTCAATTTCACTGGCATACCCTAAGATCATAGAAAGCGGCGTGCGTATATCGTGAGAAATACCCCTAATCCACTCCGCGCGGGTATTATCCTTTTTTAGTAAATAATCACCAGCCTTATTTAGACCGGCATTGATTTCCGCTAACTCCCCGATTTCTTCCAGATGGACGGGCTTTCCGGCTGAAAGATGTCGTATGCCATTCAAAATCGGTTCCATCGCTTTTTCAATCCGATGGGCATTTCGGACAAATAAATACAACATTAACAAAACGTTGATACAGACAGCGGCTAAAAATCCAAACATTATCGGCCGAACATATTGCGTTTTGATGGAAGTGTAGTAATTCGTTACATCTCCCTGCGGGAAACCAACAACTAACAGGCTGCCTTGTCGATTCCAAATATTAACTGGATAACTATTAAGATACCAACGGCTGAACATAGCAACGTCCGTTGTGGAATAGTGGAGCGGCAATTCTTCCGGCATATTCATTTCCCAAATTGTGTTTCCATTCTCATCCAAAATCATGGCCCATGCACAAGCGTTGTTTAACATTTCCTCTGCTCGTACATCTGCATTGAATTGCCCGTTCGTTTCTGTGATATGATTTGAAAAATCTTCAATCGGGAAATTTGAATTTTTTACATTCCCTAAATAGGCGACAGCAAAAAAAGAAGCTACTAACAAAATATTGACGAATAGAAAGAGAATGATGATACTGACTATTGAAAATATATAGCGGCGAAAAAATCGCTCTGATTTGTTCACGTTTGCACCCCCTTAATGTTCAGACGGTACCCAATTCCTTTGATTGTTACAAGCGCAACTGGTTTTGAAGGATTTTCCTCGATTTTTTCTCTTAGATGTCGGATATGAGTTGCTAATGTACTTTCGTATCCTTGCCAGAAATCACCGCATATTGCTTGACATAATGCGCCTGTGGTAACAATCCGGCCTTGATTTTCATACAGTTTTTCAAAAAGTTGAAACTCTTTGGCTGTCAGCGAAATACTTTCTCCGCCTCTTTGGACGATTGCTTTTTCCAGATCAACCGTAGCAGCGTCAAAAAACACTTTCCGCTCTTTCTCCGGGTAAACGCGTTTCAATATAGCCTGTACTCGAAATAGTAATTCTTTCGGTAAGAATGGTTTTAACAGATAGTCGTCTGCACCATTTTCAAAGCCTATAAATTTATCTTCGGCCTCGCCACGAGCTGTCAGCATTAAGACAGGAATTTTGCTGGTCTTTCGTAGTTCTTTTAATGTAGCAAACCCATCCATACCAGGCATCATAACATCGAGTATCATTATATCTGGTTCTTGCTCCTCACACATTTTTAAGGCTGCCTCGCCAGACGAAGCCGTCAATACCTGTGTAAATCCTGCTCTTGTAAAAATAGATTTTACCATCTCCAACAAATCTGTTTCGTCATCAACTACAAGGATTCTTCTATCGTTCATAAGGCACCACCTTTTACTTGTTGCTCTTATTATACCTCAAGATAGGTAAAATGCCTATTCTGGCCTTGAAATCTCAAAGTAAACTCAAGGTTGGCTCAATGTTATCTCAAAGTTGGTATGTTATGCTGATTACACAAGCAAAAAAGGAGGCATAAGTGATGAACGATTACATTATTGAAACACATGATCTGACAAAGAAATATGGAAGTCAGGTCAGTGTTTCCCATCTGAATATTCATGTGAGGAAAGGCCGTATCTATGGTTTGCTGGGACGCAACGGCGCTGGTAAAACAACTACCATGCGGATGTTATTAGGATTGACTGCCCCTACTTTTGGCAGTGTAAAGATTTTTGGGAAACCTTTTCAGGAAAATGAGAAAAAAATCCTGCCCCGCATTGGCTGCTTGATTGAGTCACCAGGCTTCTATCCCAATTTGACGGGAACAGAAAACTTAAAAATTTTTGCTGCGCTGCGTGGACTGAAAGAGCCAAAATACATTAAAAATGCTTTGGAGCTTGTCAATCTGCCTTACCGGGATAAGAAACTGTTTTCGCAATATTCCCTGGGTATGAAGCAGCGTTTAGCAATCGCATTAGCTGTCATGCACAATCCAGAATTGCTAATTTTGGATGAACCGATTAACGGCCTTGACCCTATCGGTATTGCTGAGGTGCGCGACTTTATCCGGGAATTATGTGATGTCAGCGGTAAAACCATTTTGATTTCCAGCCATATTCTTTCTGAGATTTCCTTACTCGCAGACGATGTTGGTATTATCGACCACGGTAAACTGTTGGAAGAAGAAAGCCTCAAAGAATTGGAAACCAAAAATGCAAAGTTTATTCATTTCTGTGTATCTAATGCACAAAAAGCCGCACAAATTATTGCTACGATATTTCAGAGCCGGAATGTTCAACTTGCCGATACAAATAATTTGTATCTATATGATACGGCATTACCAGTAGCAAAAATTAACCGGGCATTTATCGATGCTGGTATTGATGTGCAAGAGGCCCATCTTTGTGAAGATACTTTGGAGGATTACTTTAAGAAAATAACGGGAGGTGAGGGAATTGCTTAACCTGATTCGGTGTGAGTTTTGGAAACTGAAAAGAAAAATGTTCGTGCAGCTGGTATTGGCGGCGTCTTTTCTGTTTCCACTCCCTCTGACCGCTATTATCTATTATCTGAACACGGCGCAGAACAAATATGCCACAAAAGCAGCAGCTTTTGACGCCCTTTGGCAATCTGTAATCGGTTTTGGTATGTTACTGCTTCTTCCCTGCATTTTAGGAATTGTTGCAGCACTCCTCTTTTTTATGGAGCGAGATAACGACACTTTTAAGAACCTGCGGACAATCCCGGTAACAAGTTCACAGATGGTTATCGCAAAGTGCATTGTTTTGCTATTGCTTAGCATTGTGTTTTGTATATCCTCGACTGTGGCTTCTGTCCTTTGCGGTTTTGTCTTTTTCGGAGTGACCGATATTTTGTTCAAGGTACTGTTTTCCGCTGTTTATGGATTATTGATTGCGATTAGTGCGTTACCTCTGGTATTGCTGATTGTATTTTTCAGCAAATCCTATATTTTTTCCATCATGCTTTGTGTGTTTTACAGTGTATTCAATCTGTTTTCAACCTTTTCTATGACAGCGCTTCCAAAGTGGCTCGTACTTACTTTACCTACACCGAGCATTATGATGTGGGGAACCCAGCAAATGTCGTCTCGTATTGCTGTAAATGACACAGAGGATTTGCAGAATTTCATTCAGATGGGATTGATACCATCTACCCCTCAACTAATTATTACTTTAGGGATTATTGGAGTTGTTTCACTTCTTCTGGCGGTCTATCTTTATAAGAAAAGGAGTGAGTGAAATGGTAACAATTATAAAAACCGAGTTTATGAAGCTGAAAAGATATTTTATTGTCTGGATTGGCGTGTTCCTCATGCTTCTTACTGTTCTGCTGACCTTGTTTACTACAATGGCCGATGACGGCATGGTATGGAACTACCAATTTCTTTTTGAACAGGTAGTTAAGAATTTTGTAACGTTGATTTTTCCAATGTGTATCACATTGATTAGTGGGTATATGATTTCCCGCGAATACACGGACGACACATTAAAAAATATCGAAACATTACCCATTTCATTTCAGAAACTTTTGGCAGGTAAATTGATCGTTTCTGCAATTCTGTCGCTTTTCTTAGGAATTGTGTGCTTTGCTTTCACTGTCGCTGCAAATTTTATCATGGGCTATGATGGATTTGCTTTTCTTCCTGCGCTTACAGGGTTGGTACAAATAGCATTGTTAGGATTATTCCTTTACTTGACAATGTTACCCATTATTGTTCTGACAAGCAGATATAAAGGGAGTTTTCTTGTAGGAGTTATTGTCGCCTTTGTATATGGGTTTGTAGGAATGTTTGCAAATGGAAGTTTACAATCTATCTATCCTGTTTCTGCTGCGCTGGGCCTAGTCAATTATCGTGCTGGTGCGGAGGGTGTTATGTGGAATAAAGGATTGTGTTTTATTAGCGTTCTGGCTATGTGTGCTATTGGAATTGCTTTGATGTTTGTAAAACAGAAAACAGAAAAGAGAGAAACTAAAAAAGCACAGCACACAGCACCCAAAAAGGGCTGGCAATAGAAAGAGAGGTAAACTATATGAGTTCTAAGAAGAAAATAGGAATTGTGATTGTCGTTGTTGTACTGGCAATTACTTTTATGACTGTGGCTTTTCTCACTACACAAACTAATACAGACTACTATACGCAGATTGATAACCGATGTGTAACAGATATTGCACCACATGGCGCGATGAACTATAAATACACATTGGTTGCCTATGATGAAAGCGGTAATGCAAAAGACATTACTTTTGAAACAAGCAAAGTTCTTACAGAAGATGCGTATCTGTGCTTGAAAGTGGCTCCGATCAGAGGGGTTGTAACATGGGCTGAAATGAATTTTGATGAATTGCCTTCTGCTGTGCAAGAAAAGTATAAAGAATAACCAGGCAGGGCGGTAAAGTTACCCGTAATGAGATATATAGAAATCATCTGCCGGACGACGGCAAAAGAAAAAAAGCCGTCGTGCAGCAGCCTATGCCCATGCTCTAATTAGATCACGGCGGCTTTGAACAAATCAAGGCCGCCGTTTTCTATGTACTCATAGGAATGACACCCTGACGCTGAAAAAGGCGGCTTTAGGAGGGAGCCGCCCATGAAACACTCTGACCGCCGACAAATTCAGACGGCATTTACGCTATTGCCAAAAAAAGCGCAGCTACCGTACAGCCCCCGTCTGACAGCCGCTGCGAAACTCGTCACAATTTAACGAAATACCGTACTTTTTGCGCTCGAATAGCTTTATGCTGTCCGGGCGCTTTTGTGTTCCTATGGGGCCGGAACACCGGGTCAGCGTGGCCCGAACCTTGCCCCCGGTGCCGCTCCCCGCCGCCCCGTTCAGATTTTCCCGAAAAAATCTGAACGGAGGAAAGGCAGATGGAAGTCACCATCAATTATAACGGACAAGCTGTGACTGTCGAGGTCACACTGGAAGTCTATGAATATCTTGACCGGGCCGACCATAAGGCCGAGAACCTGTCCCATGAACAGCGGCGGCATTGGGACGGCCGGGAGTTTGACGAATACATAGTAGCTGCCGAGGGCATAGGGCTTTACGCCGAAACGCCGGAGGAATACCTGTGCCGCATGGAAACACTGGACGAAATCATGGCCGTTCTGGACACTTGCACCGAGGCCCAGCGCCGCCGGTTCCTGCTCTATGCGCTGGACGGTTTGACCCTTGCGGAGATTGGAATGGTGTGTAGCTGCTCCAAAGTATCTGTGTACGAGAGCATTAACGCGGTTCGTAAAAAATTTTTGAAATTCTTTGCAAACCACCCTAACGAATGACCCCTTTTCAGGCTACCAAGTGAAAGGGATTTATCCCCACTACCGGCATGACGAGTTTGTGGAGGTCAGCGAGGAAGTCTGGGAGGCCATGCGTCAGGCCCAGCGCGAAATGAACAACTATGACCGCCGGAAGGTCTATCACTGCGCCTATTATTCTCTGGACGCTTATAGCTGGACAGAGAACTACGCGCTGGAACACAGCAGATCGCCGGAGGAAATCTTTTTGGAGCGTGAGGAACAGGCCGCCCGGCTCCGCCTTGTTTCCGCCTTGCCGGAGGCGCTGGCCCGCGCCACCCCTATACAGAGCCGCCGCGTTGTGGCCTACTACATCGCCGGTATCAGCCAGCCGGAAATCTCCCGGAGGGAGGGCGTACACAGCAGCAAAGTCAGCGTTGCCATCCGGCGGGGGCTGCGGAATATGCGCCGCTACTATAACGCGCTTCAAAGCGAGTGAGGGCGGCCTATGCAGACCATCAACCTGAAAAAGTATTATTACCCGATGTACCGCACCGACACCTATCTGACGGTTCCCGATGAAGTAGCCGAGGCCCTGCTCCTTATGCTCCGGGAGGAAAATAACCGCGCCCGGAAAATCTGGTATCACAAGGCGTATTTCTCCCTTGACTGTGAGGATGGTATTGAGAATGAGGCTGTCGGCTGGGCGCAGCCATCCCCGGAGGACTATCTGCTGAAACAGGAAGAACAGGCCGAACAGGAGGAACTTGTGCGGCAGCTCTATGAGGCCCTTTCAACCCTCACGCCCATACAGGCCCGGCGCGTCCACGCCCGGTATATGCTGGGCATGAAAATCCGGGAGATTGCCGAGATGGAGGGCGTCGATTCTTCGCGTGTCAGCCAGTCCATACGGGGCGCGGTCAAACGGCTGCGCCGGTATTTTGACCGTCAAAAATGGACGGGGCACAGCCTATGAAAACCATCGACCTGAAAAAATACTATTACCCGATCTGCCTGAAAGAGGCACTTGTGGAACTGCCGGACGAGGTGGCGGACGCCATCGCGGAGGCGGCCCGCACAGAGAACGCCAATGACGCAAAGCAGCATTACCACTGTTATTCTCTGGACGCTTCTCCCGGCATAGAGAACCATTCCCCGGAACAGGCCGCTTCCCCGGAGGATATTCTGATGGAGGAAGAAACGGAACGGGAACAGGAGGCGGCCCGCGCCTATGTGGAGAACTGGAAAGAGGCATATAAAAACAACGCCGGGCTGCTGCTGTTCGGGGATGTGGGAACCGGGAAATCCTTTTTCGCGGGATGTATCGCAAATGCCCTGCTTGACCGGGACGTGCCGGTGCTGATGACGAATTTCCCGACCATCCTGAACCGGCTGACCGGGATGTTTTCCGAGGACAGGGCCGCCTTTATCGCCAGCCTGGACGAATACGACCTGCTTATCATTGACGATTTAGGCGTGGAGCGCAGCACCGACTACGCGATGGAGCAGATGTTTTTTGTCATAGACAGCCGCTACCGCAGCCGCAGACCTATGATAATCACCACCAACCTAAAACTGTCTGAACTAAAGAACCCATCCGATCTGCCCCACGCCCGGATTTATGACCGCATACTGGAACGGTGCGCCCCTATTCTTTTTGACGGAAAGAATTTCCGGGAGGAAAACGCCGGTGCCGCCAAAGTGGCGGCCAAAGACCTTGTAAACCGTAAGAGTGAGTAACTTTGCTTGACCGGGCAGCCCCGCCCGGAGAAAGGAGCGCCATGAACGAAGAAACCCGTACCACGCAGACCACAGACCATACCCCGGCCAGAGGGCCGGAGGACGCGCCCGCGCTTGTAAAGAAAATCGGCAAGACCACCTACAAGGTGCGCGTCCATTTCAGCGAAACCAGCACAGAAACTATGAGCGATAAAATCAAGCGTATGCTGAAAAATGAGATTCAGCAGATGTAAACACAGCGGGCCGGGAGTTTTTACCCGGCCCGCTGCCTTTTCAACAAGTCAATATTCCAAAAATTCTGCCGGTGTCATAATCGCCGGATTTTTTACGCCAGATTCTAAAAAATCTTTATCGCCGGTAAGAAGGACATCGGCCTTTGCCTCAATCGCTGCCCGCAGAATGGGGCGGTCATTTACATCCCGGATTTGCGTTTCTGACACGTTTTCGTCTGTTGGAACGGGAACTAATTCCAACGTCAGCAGAGCCACCGAAAGAAACTTATCCAGAGCCGCCAGACGGTGCGGAAATTTCTTGTTGAAAATCCGTTTCATTTCGTCCACGTTCTGCTCACAAATCAGGCCATGATTGGGATAGGAGGCCGCCTTTACATACGCCTGAAACGGCGTTCCGTTGGCGCTTAATGCCGCAGAAATAAGGACATTGGTATCTATCAAAACTCTCATGCCTTTTCGTCCTCATTTCTCAATTCCTTGACGAGCGCCATCACATCATCTTCCGAAGTCAGGCCGGTGCGTTCTGCTTCTCCGGCCATTTCCTGTTGAAGCATTTGCATGGCGTAGACAGCAGAATTGACGATACGGACAGTGTTTCCTTCCACCACGAAAGTAACCCTGTCGCCGCTTGCCACACCAAGAACGTCACGAACATCTTTCGGGATTGTGACCTGTCCTTTCGCCATGACTTTTGCATTGTCCACAAACGCTTTTGCTAACATGGTTTTGCACCACCTTTCTGAAAATATGGAAAGTAGGGATTTCCCTACTTCTATTATACGCAGAAAGAGCGAAAAAATCAACGGGAGCCGTTGGAATTATTTTTTCAAAGCCAGCACAGCACGCAAAATTGTGGATTTTTTGTGAATTTGATTAAAAAGTCCTTGACAACTTGTTTCTGGACTGAACCACTATAATCTCTTCAAGAATTACTTTTAACTGTTCGGGAGTATTCGGCATTTGCCGGAGCAAAAAGTCCACATCAACCGTTACTCGACTATCAAAACCGGTAAGGGAATAGATGAACAAGCCACCCTTAAGCACAAGATTTTCTGCATATTTTGATTTTTCTAAACGGCGCAGAAATTCCTCTTGGCAAAAGAGTTGCAGACAAAGCTGATAGCTTCTGCCGCTTTCTGCCGCTTTGTTTTTAAGTCGTGCAAGCACGGATGCAGCCATATCAACCATTGAGCAGCACCTCCATTAATTCTGTAACCCTTTTATACACATGCAGTTTTTTTGCATATACAGAAAGGTTTTTTAGATTTTTCTTTTTATCCTTAACATAGGTATTGAGTGCCTTATTAAATATTTCATTATCAAGTCGCGAACGGTATTTGAAACAATCACAAATCGTGCGTTCACGATCATATATCGAAAGAATAACTCCATCAAATTTATCGGTAGTTTTTCCCAACTCATACAGTTCAGATTGTACATAATAAGGTTGCAGTGCGAGAACATCCACATCAAGTTTTGTCCTTGACATAGAACGTGGTACTGCTATAGACCATTTGCGTGGAACAAAGTCGCTATACCCATAATGAAAAAGAGCTGATTCAACACAGACTATTCCTTTCGGAATAAGTGTTGCAAGCAGTTGTTCTTCAGAAACTGTATCTTTTTCAGCAAGCTGATAATACCCGTGACGCACTCTATCTAGGTAACCTGCATTGCACATATTTACAACATCTACAGCTCGAATTCCGGCTGCAACAAAATCAGCAGATTTAGCAATGCCGCTTTTACTTTCTATAACTTGTTTTGCAAGCTTTCGATTATCCACTTATTCACCTTCTTTTATAAAATATACGCACACAATAATTCATATTGTGTGCGAAAATATTATATCACTAATTATTAAAGTTTGCATTAAAAAATACACACAAGGTTTTAAAGTTTGTATGCAAATTTAAATATTGATTATGCGGAAATAAATTATCATCTCCTAAACTCCGAAAAATATTCAAAACTCATTGTAAAACTTGAGTTTCCGCAAACTGTAATTCAAAAATGAATATTCAAGTCTTCTTTTAAGTTGATCTCTTTATTAGTTGCAGGCATCATAGAGTGTTCTTTCTTTTTCTCGCCGCAAACATCCTGCCTGCGAAAACAAGCAGCAAGATCCCTGCGATAATCATAACAACATACTCTTTCACCCATTGCGGCATTCCCTGATTCTTTTCATCATCGAACGCCTCATCCCCGTTTTCTTCCGCCTCTTCATACGGAATCCGTTCCCCGCGTACTAAAAGCCTGTGTGTATTCACTCCGTAAGGTGTACAAGTCAGAAGCGTCACATAATCTTTATCATGATATGTCTGCAGTTGTTCCAATTCTTCCGGCTTAATAACTCTCACCTGATCCACCTTGTAGGCAAGCGTTTTATCAAGGATATGGAGAAAAAAACGATCTCCCTTTTCCAATTCATCTAACCTTGTAAATAATTCCGCGCTTGGAAGACCTCTGTGCGCGCTGATGACCGGATGCCGGTTCACTCCGCCGATCGGGAGAGCGGTCACGTCGACATGTCCCGCGCCTTTTTCCAAAACTTCTTCACTTGTGCCATGATAGATCGGAAGATCGACTTTGATCTTCGGGATCTTCAGATACCCCATTACGCCGTCTTTGTTTACATTCAGCACACTTTCATAATTATCGGGAAGCGCATATCCTGTTCCCGGAATAAACGGATCATGAACGGGATCGCCGAGAAGAGTCTCGTTGTATTCTTCTGCCAGTTCCCACTGTCTTGCCATCTTGTCTTTATCAATTTGTTCTACAGTCTGAGCGTACTCTTCTATGACTTCTTTTTGCTCACGCTGCGCCAGATAGTTGCTTAACGCCGGATAAATGAAAATCCCGACGCCCGCCGCAAATAAAAGCAGGGACGTCAGGAATATGACCGGTGTTAATATCTGCCCGCGTTTATTGTGCCGTTTTCGGCTTTTTCTTTTTTCGCGCATACAGACAAACCCTTTTCTTTCTGTCTTTTTCTTTCTCTATTTGTTTTTCTATTTGTTTTTCTGTCTTTTCTCTGTCTGTTTTCCGTTCGGAACTTTTTTCTTTTCTTCCTGAAACTTCCTATCTTCTGCTTCTGCGGATCGCATATGTAAGAAGCATTACCGCTCCCGCCATGATCATAATTCCGCCGATCGTAAAGATTGCCGTTCCGATGCCTCCTGTAATCGGAAGGTTGAAATTACTTTTGCCGTTTGTAAGAGTGAAGTTTAACTGCCATGCTTTTTCTTCATCAACAGCTACCGAGTTTGCTTTTACATTCGTTCCTCCTGCTTTTGACGCCTCCAGAGTACCGTTTACAGCGTCTTTTTCAGACAGCGTGATCGTCGTCTCAGGATTTCTCGGCAAAGTATAACCTGACGGCGCTTTCGTCTCTGTCAATGTATACGTTCCAAGATCAAGACCTGCGATAAGCATTTCTCCATTTTCATCTGTCGTCAGTTTTACATCTCCGTTTACTGCCGGATAGTACATCTCTCCGCTTTTCGCAAACTTTATTTCTGCATCGCCTTTTTTCAAAGTAAATTCCGCGCCCTGAAGCGTCTTTTCTTCCTGTGTATCATCTACTTTTTTGATCTTTACGCCGTATGTATATAACTGACGAGCTACATTGATCGTTTTTTCAACGCCCTGTGCATTATAAGAAGCCTTGTTGTACTTCAAATACGCTGCGTTTTTCAAGTTAGCCGGTGTTTCATAAGCTGCTGATACAACTTTCGCCTTATAAGTTACGATAATCTGACTTGCACCTTCGACTGCCGTTTTCAACTCACCGTAATCTTTGACGCTGTATTCAAATTTTCCTTCTGTTTTTATAAAGCGTTTCGAAAGATCTGTCTGCGCACCCTTCGGGTTGATTGCCACTGAATCTTCAACCAACGTTACACCGGATGGAAGTGTGTCTCCGAAAACGAAGGTTTTTACATTTGCGTTATCAGGATAAACCGGAATATCAACTGTCAGTTCGTAAGTTACCGTATCTCCGATCGCCGTCGTAGATATTTCTTGTCCACCCGCATTTTTTACAGTTTTCGTGATCGTCGGGTTTGTTCCCTTTGCGGTAATTTCGATATCTCTGTCTACGATTTCCCATCCTTTTTCGTCGTTAAACTTCGGATAAATATGTGTAAATACCGGAGAATAGATCTTGCTTCCGCCTGTCATCAGCAGAAGATATCCGCCCATTGAAAGATTTCCGATCGTCGCTACAGTCTGACCTTCGCTCGGCTGAACGCTTCCTGCTGCATCCATCCGAATCGCACCTGCCGCGATCGCCGACGACATCTTATCTGCAAATTCTTTTATCTTAGCTGCATCCAGTGTTATAAACGCTTCTGTTACGGCGTTGCTGTTTGCTTCAATATAATCTGTAAAGTTTTTTCCGACCCATTCTGCGACGTTTTTGTTCCACACATAGGCGGGATCTTTCGGCTGCTGGTTGTCAAAATCAAAATTCACATCGATTACCTGATACGCCGATGCTGCCCATCCGCTTTCATTTGCCGTAACTTTGATAGAACCTTTCTGCGTTGCCGCGATCTGCGCCCACGCCGGCATCGTCATTCCGATGACCATGATTACCGCAAGACAGATTCCCAACACTTTTTTCCAAATGCCGCTTGCCCTTTTTTCTTTCATTTTTGTTTTCTTGTCCATTAACTTTTTCCTCCTTATTATTTATATCCCCTTTTTCTCATACCGCGTGATCTTACAGTTTTTCTCTTTCTCGAATCATACCAAAACCACAACCCGGCTGCCGCCGCGATCAGAACCGCGCCTGCCAGATAACTGTATCCCCTTCCGCCTGATAACGGAAATTCGGCATAAGTATAATTGATCACTTTATACGGATTCTCATCCGTTCCTTCCCCCGAAAATGCCGGAGGATTTTTTACGCTTCCGGTTATCTTCAGTTCATGAGTCTCTTTCTCATATGTGACTTTCCACTGACCTTTCGCCGTCACGTATCCGCTTGGAGCTTTCAACTCCGCCAGACGGTACTCTGTGCCTTCTTCTGCCGGAAGATTTAGGAATTCAACTGTTCCGTTTTCATCCGAAACCGCCGTTCCCTGCAATTTCCAACAATCTTTATACGCATATCCGTCGTCAAGATTTCCGTTTTCATCATGCCGGATCAGATCTTCATCATGTTTTCCTTCATGAGACGGATCGCTGCAGATCAGCCGGTACAAAGCGAACTTCGCGTTCTTCAAAGGCTCTCCTTTTCGGTTTTCCTTTGTAAAGCTTACGACTCCGCTGTTTTTTTCATTTCTCACCTGAAGAGTCACATTTTCTTTATTAGAAAGAGGACTTTCCAAACTTACTCCGTAAGGAAGTACAAACTGATTTTCCTCTCCCTCCTGTATTGATAATTTAAACCGGATCGGATCTGACGCGCCGTATCCGTTCGGAGGCGTCGTCTCTTTTAAAACGTATTCTCCTGCCGCAAGGTTCTCGAAACATGCCGCCGCGCGAACTTTTTCACGCTTCTGCGCATCCATTCCTTCCACGCTTTCAGGATCTTCCATTCCCTTTTTGTATGCGGCGATTTCTTCGTTCGTCAGCGGTACATAATAAACGTTTTTCTCAGCCGGATCGCCTTTCAGCGTATATACCGTATAAGACGTATCTCCCTGATGATACCTTCCGCTTTCACTGTCATAGTTCGGATCGCTTATACTGATCTCATTTTGCCACATATAAACGGCCGTCCGGTTTTGAACGATATTATCTTTCGTATCATAAAGCGTAAAACCTGCGTTTTCCAAAGGCACGTTTCGGGAACTGTCTGTTTTCAAGACCGCAACATTATGAGAGCCGATATTTGTAAACGTAAAATTATGACGGCTTTCTCCCGTTCCGCCCTGCGCTGTCCAAAACCCTTTCTTCGCACATTCGCTTCCGATCGCCCCTTCTTCTTCCGGAATGATCGAAATATGCTTCTTCTCTGCTTTTACATCTGTATGCGAATGATTCTGTTCGGTATCCGAAAGCGGGTCATCACTTCCCAATATCGTTGATCCTGCGTCCGCTTCCAAAGTCAGAAGAGCGGTTTCATCTACTTCATGTACTTCATATTGTGCGCCAAGCGGGATATTTTCATAGACAGTACTTCCTGTCAGTTCCCCTGCTTTTACAACTACAGTCTGCGGAACGACAACGACCTTTTCCTTATTGTTTTCATCCGTTGTTTTATAATGGATATGGAACAAATAACCTCGCTCTTCTCCATACGCTTTTCCCTGAAGTTTTTTCGTAATCTTAATTTCTCCGTGAGCAGGCACTTGTTTATTCGCAAACGTAACTTCCTGCACACTTTCTTTCATTGTACCTTCTGCCGTTTTATATTCGACTTCCGTTCCATTCACATTATATTTCTTTGTTCCTACCTTCGCATTATGCTTATACTCATCACCTGTGCATACTTCGCCTCTGTCAGGATCTGTCTGCACGAAATTTTTTGCCACATTTTGAGGATAAGTATAAATTCCGCCGATCTCGATATTTTGCGGTATCTCATTTTCCTCATGGATCGTATATACAGTCTCTTTCGGAATGCCATACACAGCTACACTTGCAGTCTGTTCTCCTGCCGGAACAGTTACATCAATTTCCTGCATAATGCCGCTTCCGCTTTCCGGCGTACCGCCTGAACCTATATTTCCTTCAAGGCTCATTCCCGCCACATCTGTATAATGGATATGGAATTTATATGTATGATCTTTTTTCGGATCGATCTGATCGACGGTTTTTGTAATGATCAGTCCTCCGCTGATCAGATCGTTTTTATACGCCACAGTCAGATGAATCCCGTTTTTCTGAAGGTTATCGGGATCGAGATAGCTTCTGAAAACAAAAGTCTCGTTCTTTTCCGATACATGCCCTTCTCTGTTTGAACTCGGATAGTGATACCCTTTTCCGTCCGCACTCTTCACATTTCTGTCGTCTGACGCCGTATATGTTCTTACATCCGTCACTGTATTATCCAAAATCTCCGGATCGTTTTCCACCGTTCTTGCCGTCGGATGCAGCGCAAGAATGTTATCCGCAATATAACCGTCGGTATACATTCCCGATGCGCCGTCATACACCGCATTTTCCAAAATCGACCACGAAGTCCGAAATACTTTGTTTCTAAGCGGATCGTCTTGTGTGATCTGCAAATAACTTCCCTCACGGAATTTATCGACAAAGGACGCTTTATTTCCACCCGTCAGTTCCAGCAATCCTCTTGATCTGACCATAAGGTCATTTCCTTTATTTACGACATCGTTTTCTTGTATCGGATTCAATCGGAAAAACGCTCCGCTTACCGGATTTAAGACCGCCTTATTATAGCTAAGAGGCTGCTCTTTTGTTCCCAGCGATTCATAATCTGAAATCTGATCGTCGCTTGCATAAAATCCGGTCGATTGGTTCGGAATGATCTTTCCTTTAAAATCCATATCCGCCATATACAAACTTCCTCTGTCACGTGCAAAGGCGAACTGCACTTTAGCGACATTTTTCATATCAAAATCCGATATTCCCGAATTCCAGTCTGCCAGATTCAGACGAACGATCGACCACTGGCCTTTCGGCATCGAATTACTGTATCCATAATACGTCATCTGACTGGCAGGTCTGGTGATCACATTTCCGTGCCGGTCTGTCAGTCTCGCTTTTAACGACCACCCGGTAGCGCTGGAAGCATCCGAGTTATTATAAACGGACATTTGAAGATATGCCGCTTTTGACAGGTCCACACTGCCTCCGTTCTCCGCACAGTCGATCGTTGTCCAGTATTTTCCCGAAGCAATTTCTTCCGACATCTGATACTGATCGAGATTTTTGCCGCTGTCTTTATTCACAAGCTTTATCACATCGCTGCGCTCACCGATGATCGGGCCGTCTGTCTCTGCGTCCGGATCTGCTTCTTTGAGCTCACTTTCTCCGGTCTTAGACCCTCTGTATGTTCCGCTGTTTTTAAAATCGTTAAACTTAACAGCGCCTTCGTTACGGAGATAACCTACCGAATCTTCCACGGGAATCTGACTTCCGCTTGTCGCCTGATTCAATATTTTATAAGTAAAACTTCCGATATATCCTAATGCTTTTCCGAATACGTCCTGATTTGCCGAAGCAGTGCTTACCTGATTCGTCAGATCAAGCTGATTCGTTTTCGGGAAGTTGAAACGGATCTTTAAGTTGGAAACGCCTGCGCCTCGCTCCGCATAAAAAATCGTGATCTTATGCGTTCCCTGCGAAAGCGCTGTCATATCCAAACACGGACCGTTCGCATCATTTTTTTCATAAATATTCGCCTGTGCATGATGCTGGTTTTTATTGATCGGATATCCTTCCTCCGACGCACCGTTGCTGCTTAAACCATATACATCTACCTCACCGGTTTCAAAATTGATATGACCTTCCAGCGGATTATGTTTCCCTGCCATATCAAGTACAAGTTTTCCGTCGATATACAATAAGAAATCATCGTCTCCCGAAAACTCAAATTCGATCGGCTTCTCAATATATTCTCCTGCCTTTTCTCCCGGCATACGCACTTTTCCGTCTTCTGTCAGTTTAAAATCCAGTTCCATCTTCATGCCGAAACAGAAATTAGTTTTCATCTTCTCCAATCTATCTGAGTTTTTTTGCAGATCGTTACGATCATTAAACGGGAAAAATCCAAATTGATTTGCCCCCATTGCGACATCTAGGTCACCTGTTTTCAGCGCGTCTTCCTTTTCTCCCACATCTAAATAATAGCCTTTATCTGGATCTTCTTTTAACCGCAGCACATGGTCGGACTTCAAACTGCTGTACTCCCAATACCCGTCATCTGCAAGGAAAAACGGAAAAGAAACGTTATTATACACGTATCCCAGCGCCGAGTGAAACGCATTGTTTCCGCGAAGAAAACTCTCGTCAAACTGCGGAAGTTTCACACCTGCAGTTGAGATTTTTCCATCTTCCAGTTGTTTATCGACATGCCCGTAAGCATACTTTAACGGATTTCCCGAATGCCAGTCATTCGGTCCGATCTGATTTCCCGACATATTGCCCGGAGAAGAATTATTCAGCGGATTATCCCCACCTGTTACAGCCGGACTCTGGATATATTTTCCATAATACCACGCCGCCGCTTTCTTATTTTTCCCTTGGAAATACTTGGAGATGCCGTCGTTCAATATTCCGAAACTCGTTTCATAGTCGTACGGCGATCCGTTTACTTCACTCAATTTTTTCCCTTGAAGTTCATAATCCGAATAATAATCATAAAACGTCGTATTCGCGTAATAGTATTTTGGATCATACGACTTGTTTTTCGCTATCGGAATGTTCTTTGCCTCATCTCCGTGATCGCTCGCCTTAAAGATCGAACTCCATGTTCCGTTGATTTTCGTCTGCTCGTTCGTATAACTTATACTTTTCTTCTGAAGTACGTCTGCGAAAAAGCATGGAAAAGCATAAGTATCGTTAATCTCAGTTATATCCGTCTTATATTTTACAACTTTGCCGTCTGCTCTGTTTTCACATACGCGAAATTGAATATACTTTTCTTTATCCGACAGTTTTTCATGTGTAAAAAATGTTTTATAAAAAACTTCATTTTCCATATCTTCGCTTGCCTGACCCGTTCCCGAAGATTCCGGCAGCGCCTGATCCATCTTTTTCCATTCGGTTTCCGCTGCCTGCCCGTCTTCCAAGTTTTTGCAAAGACGATATTCCACCGTATCCGCCGCTTCTGTTTTCCCGCCTTCTGCGCCACTTGCAACGAGCGCTCCCGACGTTCCGTACATCTGATCTTTAAACGCGACATACCGGTCGCCGTCTGTTTCATAACTTCTCCAAATACGATGACTGTCATCCAAGTTCCTCAGAATGAAAAAGTTATCGCCTGATGCAATATTGTATAACTGATAATATACTTTATCGTCTTCTTTATTATCGGACGGATGTTTGAAACCGCCTTTTTCATTAAGCTCTCCGTTTGAAATTGCCAGAAGCGACAGTTCTGTCAGACCTGATCCTTTTCCAAACGCATAATAAGTACATAACGCATAACGCGTCTCTCTTGTAACTTTCTTTGATACGATCTTTCTGTCTTTATCAGCGTAAGATACCCATAACTCATCCCACACTTTATCTGTTTTCGTATCATAATTTCCGTCTTTGTCATTATCGACATAGATCGCCAGTTCATCCAAGATGTTATTACTTGATGACGGATGACCTCCCCAATAGGATGTGTGATAGGACATGTCCCAGTAAAAGCAGTCTCTTGTCTTTTGCGTAAATACAAAAGATCCCGATCCTCTTTGCTTTACCTCTCCGTCGGCGTCTATTACCGGCTCTTTTTTTATCTCATGATAAGGGTCGTTCGGATTTGCGGCCTGACGCAGATTATATACGATCTGAGAGTCTATTTCTCTCGCTTCTCCGTTTTTATTCGTTACTTCCATCTCAAACGCAACATAAGAACAGCCTTCCGGTATTACCGTTCCGAACAGTCCCGCTTCGTCGACGCCGATCATTCGATATTTCTTCGGTATTTCCTTTTTTCCCGCATTCCCCGATTCAATCGGATCTTCTTTATAAAACAATGCGTAGACTGTATTTACATGCAGTTTCTCAAACGTTGTAGCTCCGCCGAAAGCGCTTGCCTCGTACAAGTTCGGGATACTTGCAAAATACATTGCTTCATATACCGCGCTGTCTTCCGCTGTTCTGTAAGCATCCGTCTCCGTCATCCGCTCCCCGAGAGCGCAGAGCGCATGTTGCCTCCCATCCAGATCATAATAGATGTGAGAACAATATTCATCATTGCACAGACTTTCCTGCTGCGCGGATGTCATGTTCTCTTCTTCCGATGATCCTTCAGAAACCGTTCTATCCGATGCATTCGGACTGTTCTTCGCGTCTGTCTCATCAGACATCTGCCCGTTTTGCCGTACAGCATCGTTTTCAGACGTCTGCCCGTTTTGTCCATTTTCTTCTAACGGATATAAAGCGCTCCCATCTATTCCGTCGGACAGACTTTCTCCTTCCTTCCCCATCTCTGCGGAAGAATTTTCTGTTGTAATTTCACCTGGTTTTGCCGAGACTTCCATGATCGGCCGGATAATCATAACGATCAACATAAGCACCGCCAAGATTTGCGATGCTTTCAGATTCCCCTTAAATATTCTGTTTTTTCTCCCCATTATACACCCTCGTACTTATTAGTATTATACTTATCTGTACAGGTTCCCCAACCTTGTACGAATATATCCGTATTCTATCACTCACATATAGGAATTACAACCCTGCCGCCTGATCTATTTAAGTTTTCCTCATTTTTGTGATATTTTTCTATATTTTCCCACACTTGCCCTTTATTTCCCTCTTTTTTCGCCGCTTTTTTTCGTCTTTTTGCACAGCATCCAAAGATATTTTTCGTATTCTGCTCCTTCTTTCCCCGAAATTCCAAGCGCTGCCGACTCCCTAACAGCCTTCTCGATCATCTCTCCCGCCAGTCTGACCGAATCTTCTGTACGGTCTCCGCGAGCCTTTCCGCCTGCAATTACGGAAGCGAACAGATCTCCTGTTCCCGAGTAACTTGCCCCGATAAAAGAAGAGATCCCTGCCGTTGTTTTCTCACGCGTCACCGTAAGATTTGCGACCTTCCTGCCGTCTGTTCCGATCTCTTTTCCGACTGTACACTCTTTCGCAGCGCCCTGCTCCTCAAATAACACCCCTGTCACGATCACTTCCGATACGCCACTGTCCAAAAGCCTGCCTGCCGCTTTCGACACTTCCGAAAAAAGAGCTTCTCTGTCTCCCGTTTCCGAAATATTTTGAATCTTATCATAATCATAATCCGTCAAAAGACAAAGTTCCGTCACATTCGGCGTCACGATATCCGCTCTTTTAACAAGCTGTTTCATCTCTTTCTGAAATAACCCGTCAAAAACAGAGAATCGTTTTCCGTTATCTCCGAGCACCGGGTCTACAAGAAGAAATGTGCCTTCTTTGTGAAACAGATCGAGAAAGTGATTCACTTCCCCGATCTGTCTGTGGTCTGACATAAACCCTGTAACGATCCCGTCAAACTGCGCGCCTGATTTCTTCCATTCTTCGGTAATCATCCTCATCTGCTCTGTAAGATCCTGAAAAAAATAACTTTCAAACCCTGTCTGTGCACTCAAAACGGCTGTCGGAAGAGGACACGGCTGCACCCCCATCGCCGACAATACCGAGATTGCGGCTGTCAGCGAACATCTTCCGAAGCCTGCCAGATCATTTAGAACCGCTACTTTTCCTGCCATGCTTTCTCTCCCTCCGAAATAGGTTTCATTACGATTGCGGAATGACGCCCCATATTGATGACGATCTCTCCGTTTTCTACAATGAACTCGTCATACTCTGTCGTATATCCTTCCTCATATGTATACATAAGCCTTTCCATCCTGCCTTGTTTCGGAACTCCCGCAAACCAGACCGGAACTGTCAGCTCTTTTAAATCTTTACTGTTGTTTAAGATAACAACGATCTGCTCATCTTCCTGAAATCTTGCGTATGCAAGTACGTTTCTTTCCGCATAGAGCAGCTTGATCGACCCTTTCCTAAGCGGTTTTTCCTGTTTATGGATTCGGATCATCTCTTTATGAAACGCGAGCAGTTCTTTATTCTCCCTGCCCCACGGATATGTGCGCCTGTTGTCCGGATCTGTAAATCCGCATACTCCCGCCTCGTCTCCGTAATAAACGGTCGGCGCTCCGACCCATGTCATCTGAACCGTAACCGCTTCACGCATAACGGCATAATTAACGCCTTCTTCCGCAGCTTTCGCACCGACATGTTCGGCGCGTCCTACGATGTGATTCGTCCTTGTCAGGAAACGGGAGTGATCGTGATTGGACAGCTCGTTCATCGCGACCTGCAAAGAAGGAGTGAGCATACTTGCCATAAAATGGCGCATTCCGCCTATGAAGTTGTCTGCATTTCCCCACAGGTCTGTTCTTCGCTCGTCACTGTGTTTTTCCATTCCTGTCAAAAACCATGTCAAAGGTTCCATAAACGCGTCATAATTCATAACGCTGTCCCATTCGTCCCCCTGCAGCCATTCTCCCGGATCGCCGTAATGCTCTGCCAGGATCAAAGCTTCGGGATTTGCCTCTTTTACTTCTTTGCGAAAACGCTTCCAAAACATATGGTTATATTCGTTGCTGCACCCTAAATCCGCCGCAACGTCAAGTCTCCATCCATCCGCATTATACGGAGGCGAAACCCATTTCTTTCCTATATCCATAATATATTGCTCAAGTTCCGGGGAATCCTCATAAGAAAGTTTCGGCAGCGTATCATGTCCCCACCATCCGTCATAACTTTTATTGTAAGGCCACGCCTCTTTTCTTTCATCATGAAAACGGAAAAACTTCCGGTACGGACTTTCCCCGCTCACATATGCCCCTTTTGGATATTCCGTCTGCTGTTCATAGATCCGCTCCCTGTCAATCCATTTGTTAAACGATCCGCAATGATTAAATACGCCGTCGAGAATCACACGCATCCCTCTTTTGTGCATCTCCTCCACAAGCCTTGCAAACAGCTCGTTGCTCGCTTCAAGATTGCGGATATCGCCTGTTCGCTTCTGATATTTTGTAGCGCCTGTATTATCTTTCGCTCCTTTAGGAAGCGTCTCTCCGCCGTCCGAGACGATCTTTCCATAATGCGGATCGATATAATCATAATCCTGAATGTCATATTTATGATTTGACGGAGAAACGAAAAGAGGATTAAAATATACAACCTCAACGCCGAGATCCTGAAGATAATCCAGTTTATCCATGACGCCCTGAAGATCTCCTCCGTAAAAATTACGGATATCCATCGCCGCCGGAACTTTACTCCAGTCTTTGATCTTTACACTCGGAGCGCCGATATAAATATATTCCCCGTCCTCCACGTCATTTGTCGGATCGCCGTTACAAAACCGATCCACAAAAATCTGATACATAACCGCGCCTTTTGCCCACTCGGGAGTAGAGAATCCCGGAACGATCATAAACGCATAAAAATCTTCTCTCTGATCGGAAACGCCGCACCTGCTGAAATAACATATCTGATCTCCGCTTTTTACTTCAAACAGATAACTGAACGGAACATCACTTAACTGCCATTCTATCTCATAGAAATCGAATTCGCCTTCCGAAACAATCTTCCACATCGGATACGACGAATTGCCGGTCAAAATACGGACTTCTTCCACATCGTTGTGAGCCGTGCGAAACCGAATCTTGATCTTTTCGTTTTCCTTCGGTTCTGCAGGGATGACATAATCCTGCGTACCGTCACAGAATAGTGCCTCTCTGTTCATATATTACCCCTCCTCCGACACTCCGTCCTCAAACAATGCCTCAAACTCGCTTCGTGTGATCTTCTCTTTTTCAAGCAGAAGTTTTGCGCACGCCTCAAGAACATCATGGTATTCTTCAAGAATAGAACGGGCTTTGGCATAGCATTCGTCAATAATACGTTTCACTTCCTCGTCGATCGTTCCCGCGATCTTTTCTCCGTATCCTCTTGACGTATGCCCGAAGTCGCGTCCGATAAACACTTCGTCACTGTCATTGTCGTAGTTGATCAATCCGAGGCGTTCGGACATACCGAACTTTGTAATCATTGATTTTGCGATCGCAGTCGCCTGTTTGATATCCTGCGAAGCGCCTGTCGTAATATCGTCAAATATTTCTTCTTCAGCTACACGGCCGCCTAAGGAAACCGTAATTTCCTGAAGCATCTGTCCCTTTGTGTTAAACATCTCATCCTTTTCAGGAAGAGGCATCGTATATCCGCCTGCCCCGCCGGTCGGAATGATAGACACACTGTACACAGGTCCTACATCAGGAAGCACATGGAACAAGATCGCATGCCCCGCCTCATGATAAGCCGTAATCTTTCTCTCTTTTTCAGATACGATGCGGCTCTTTTTCTCCGCTCCGATGCCTACTTTTACGAACGCATGACGGATATCTTTCTGTTGGATAAACATTCTGTTATCCTTTGCAGCTATGATCGCAGCTTCATTCAGCAGGTTTTCAAGATCCGCCCCTGTAAATCCTGCCGTCGTCTGAGCGATCTGTTTCAGATCCACATCTTCCGCCAACGGTTTGTTTTTCGCATGAACTTTCAGGATTTCCTCTCTGCCGCCGACGTCCGGCCGGCCTACAAGTACGTTTCTGTCGAAACGTCCCGGTCTTAATATTGCCGGGTCAAGGATATCTTTTCTGTTCGTCGCAGCCATCACGATAATTCCCTCGTTGACGCCGAATCCGTCCATCTCAACGAGAAGCTGATTCAATGTCTGCTCTCTTTCGTCATGACCGCCGCCAAGTCCGCTGCCTCTTCGTCTTGCCACAGCGTCGATCTCATCAATAAAAATAATACACGGAGCATTTTTCTTCGCATCCTGAAAAAGGTCACGCACGCGAGATGCGCCGACACCTACGAACATTTCCACAAAATCCGAACCCGAAATACTGAAAAACGGCACTCCCGCCTCTCCTGCAACAGCTTTTGCAAGAAGTGTTTTTCCTGTTCCCGGAGGTCCTTCCAACAAAACACCTTTCGGAATACGAGCGCCTACCTGCACATATTTTTTCGGCGCTTTCAAAAAATCGACAATCTCCGCAAGTTCTTCTTTCTCTTCCTGCAGTCCCGCTACATTTGCAAACGTCACCTTTATCTCGTCATGATTTGTCATGCGGGCGCGGCTTTTTCCGAAGTTCATCGCTTTTGCATTCGCCCCGTTTCCCTGACGGTTCATAAGAAAGAAAAGCAGCATGATCCCGCCAAGCGTGATCACGGTCGGAAGAAGAACGGAAGAAAGCATCGACGTTTCCGGAATTGCGGATACCTGATATAAAACTTCGTTTTTATCAAGCAGTTTCTCTACTTTTTCTACATTCGACACATTGACCGAACGGTTCTCATCTGTATCTTTCAAAGCAAATACTACCGTACCTGTCGGAACTGCCTTATTCTGGTCGATATATACTTCTGTTACATTTTCTGCCTCAACCTGCTTAACAAACTCTGTGTATGTCATCTCCTGTCGATGCATCTGCATCCGGTTTGCCATCCAGAGCGCGCCAAAAACGATCACCATAAATATAATGATCGTAAATCCATTCACACTTCTGTAATTTCTGTTATTATCCAAAACTGATCCTCCTGATTATTCCACGCCTTCCACTACGCCGATATACGGAAGGTTTCTATATTTTTGGGCGTAATCAAGCCCATATCCCACAACAAATTCATCCGGGATCTCAAATCCGCAGTAGTCAACCTTTACATCTTTCACTCTGCGGTCCGGCTTATCCAAAAGCGTACACAGACGCATACTTGCCGGATTTCTCTTTTTCAGCACATCGATCAGGTAATACAGTGTATTTCCGGAATCAATGATATCTTCCACAATAAGCACTTCTTTATTCTCGATCGACTCATCCAGATCTTTCGCTATACGGACAACTCCGCTCGAAGCCGTTCCGTCTCCGTAACTTCCGACACACATAAAATCCATAGAAACCGGCACGGTAATACGCTTAGCCAGCTCACACATAAAAAATACGCCGCCCTTTAACACACAGATCAAATGAATCTGTTTTCCTGCGTAATCTTCACTGATCTGTCTTCCGAGTTCCCTGATCCTCTCGTCAACTTTCTCTTCCGAAATCATCTCTCTGATCGTTTCTGCCATCTTTTTCTTCCTCCGTAATCTTTATCTCAACAATATTTTTTGTCTTTTCTGTCACTTTGTACGCTCTGCTCATCCTGTATCCCGGTATCCACACAATATGGCTTCCGTCTGCGACAAGAAGCATCCTGTCTCTTTCCTCCTTCGGAATCTTCTCGTTGATAAACCATGCTTTCAGTTTCTGACGTCTCCCCTGATCGTCGATCACGAGATAATCGCCGCTCTGCCTTGTCCGTACGCAAAGACCGCATTTAATTATATCATAATCAATCCATTTCGTGTAACTTTTTTGCGGGATTTCTTCTGCCTGCAAAATGTCTCCGTTTTCCACAAAACGCAGGCTCAACCTTCTGTCAGCGTCTGACCTTAGCGCTGTCTTTGCCGTTTTCTTGACACTTTGCGTTTGTTTCACGATCTCTATCCCGTCATATGTCCTCTTCGCCGCAACGCCTCCCGGCAGATCGATCTGTTTTCCCACCTGCCGGTCAAACAGTTCCGAAACCGACTGAAGGTGGGCAGACGTCAGATCTTTCTGTCCTCCGCGCACTTTACCGATACATTTTTGCAGAAGCAGTTTTCTCACTGCCGGAAAACTTTGAAAAAAGCTCTCTTTTTCTATGACAAGTTCTATCGGCGATTCCTTCTGTTCTTGCTCCTTTTTTCTCACGCTGACGCAGGTTTTCCACAACTGCCGCACGCTGTAGTCGAGATATTCACATATTTCTTCCGCCTGACGGGATAACGATTCCAGATGTTTCACCGTCTGATCGTTTACTTCGTTTTCCAATACCGGCAGCACTTTATGCCGTATCCGGTTGCGTGTATAATCGTCCTCCTCATTCGTTGCGTCGACGCGCCAGACGATTCCTCTCTCCCGCAGATAAGACTCGATTCTGTCTCTTGTAAGGGAAAGAAGCGGTCTGATCCGGTTGCCCCTGACAGGCACGATCCCGCAAAGGCCGCGTATTCCCGTTCCTCTTGCTATATTAAGCAGAACCGTCTCCGCCTGATCGTCTCTGTGATGCGCGGTTGCGATCTTCGTTCCTCCGTTTTCGGCACACATTTGTTCAAATGCTTCTCTTCGTACTTCCCTTCCCGCTTCCTCACAAGATTGTTTCCGTTTTTCAGCGATTAATTCCACTTCTTTTCGGAAAACACGACACTCCACTCCAAGTTCGCCGCAAAGCTTCTTTACATACTCCTCATCCTCATCCGCATCCGCTCCGCGCAGGCAGTGGTTCACATGGCACACTTTTACCTCGAAACCGAACTTTTCCCGTAAACTGCAGAGCGTCAAAAGCAGGCATACCGAATCCGCTCCGCCCGATACGCCTGCTATCACAACATCTCCATGTTCGATCATATGAAATTGTACGATCAATTCCTCTATTAATTTTTCTGTTTCTCTTCCTGCTTTTTCCATCATATGTATACTATACCAAATCCGTGTTTTTATGTATGAAGCGCCGCGCAATACACAGCTTTTCACTATACGCATACTATACCGAATCCATCCGCGCCTGTAAAGTATTCCTGTCACATATTTCCCACATTCCCACAACGATCACCGTCATATCATCGGCAGGCTCTCTGCCTGTCCACGCCAGGACCTGTTCCAGGATATGATGCGCCATTTCTTTCGGATTGACTATAGCGCTTCCCTGAATGATCGTTTCAAGCAATATATCCTGCTCTCCTACCGGAAGGGCGTCAAGAATCCCGTCCGTAACCATGATCACAAAGTCTCCGTCCTCAAGTTTTCTCCTGACAGAATCAATCTCTATATGATGGACAACCCCGATCGGCAGACTCGTAGAACTTAGATGCTCCACACAGTCTTTTTTCTTAATAAATGTCGAGGAAGCTCCTGCTTTTACGATCTCGCATTCTCCCGAATACAGATCAAACACACTGAGATCCACAGTCGAATAATGAATCTCCTCACGCCCTGTCGCCAGCGTTGTATTGATCATCTGAACGGCGGCTTTTTCCGGGAATCCCGCGGCAAGCAATTCTTCCAAAAGCTCGATCACAAGCGTGCTCTCCTTACACGCCGTCTCACCTGCGCCCATCCCGTCAGAAAGAGCCGCCGCCTTCTTTCCTCCCGGCAGTTCCATGAGTGTAAAATTATCTCCCGATATTTTCGCACATCCTTTCCCGATCTTGGCAGTACCTGACAGCGTATAGTACGACGGCCCTTCTCTGCATACGATCGTCATATAACGGAATCCGACTACCTGCGGACTTCCCTGTGCAAGGACAAAACGTCTTCCCGCTACTTCTGATACAGCCTGAACGACTTCTTTTGCCGTCCCTTTCTCTTTGCCTGTACTTCGTACTGTCACATGTACTTCAAACTTTCCTTCGCCATTTAAGAACAAGTATGTATACAAAACACGCATTCCACACTTTCTAAGCGCCCCTGCTATCCTCTTTTCCATGCGCTCATCCGTAAAAATACTTTTTTCCAATTCCCGCACTGTCTGTTTCATAATATCGGCAAAAAGATCCATCTGAAACGCGCACCCTTCCCTGCTTCGCGCCAAACGGTTTGTCCATATGATCGTTTGTCTCGCATCCCTGAAACCTTCCAGCATCTCCCGCAAAAATCTCGGAGCTTTCTCACATCTTTGCATCAGTTTTCTCTTTGTCTCTACGTTTAATTCATTTCCATAATGATCGACCGCCGAGAGCACGTCATATCCCATCTGGTACGTATGAACAAAGTTCTCTCCCCAGCACCACGCGTTTTTTTCACATTTTTTGCAGACCCTTTCTTTCACCCGGTCAAACATCCCGTCGATATCGGCTCCCGAAAACTCTTCTTTGTGTACCTCTAACTCTAAAAATGTATGGGAAAGCTGTTTGAGCGAACTTGCATATTTTTCAATCTGTTCTACATAAGGACTTCCCTGCAAAGCCTGTCCTTCTTTCATTGTATATCCCCTTTCTTACAATCTGACTTTCCCGTCTTAATGTAACACGGTATTTTCTTAAGCGGCATCACCGAAAATGCCAAAAGTCATATTCCGGGATTACAGACAGCCGTCAATGTCTTGAACAGGCCGGAACTCCAACTCGCCGCCGTCAATAAAAAAACTCCGGGAAATCTTCCCCGGAGTTATCTTTCGTACATGCCTGTCTGGCTTTTTTGCTCTGTTTGTTTTTCGTCTTATTTATTTTTATTCGACGGTTTAAAAATAATCTCATTCGGATTCACAAGTCCTAATTTATCTTCCGCCGTCTCTTTTATATACTCGTCTGTCTGAACATACTTTTCGTATTCTTCCACTTCTTCCGAACGCTTCTCTTCCTCTTTGATCTGCGCCGCCAGTTCCTCTTCCTGAGCCTTATACGCGTTGTTCTTTGCATAAAGCTTTATCGCGCCCACCGCAAGTACGCCTGATAAAAACACAAGAACCGTACAAATCATCAAAACGCTTTTCTTATAACTGTGCAGATGTGCCGATCTTCTGCGTCCGGCATTCCTTCTGTCCGCCGTTCTTTTCTTCTTGCCGTTCATTTATCTCACCCTGTTCATCTTTCTTTACACTCCCCAGTGTTAAGTAATATTGTATCTTCTTTTCTGACTCATTTCAAGACTTATTTTCTATTTTCTTTCCTTGCTTTTCTGCACGATTTTTCGGTTTTTTCCTTTTTTCCGCATCTTTCGGCACATAGTTTCACAGTCTTTCTGATCCCCGCATGCCCTGCCGCCGCTCCGCACAGCATCCCAAACACAAAAAACCAGCGGATGCTCCCGTATGTTGTGTCATACATCTTCCGAAAAATATAGATGCTCGCAGCAAGCCAGTAAATAAAATCCTCCAGACTGACCGCCCAGCCGCTGTGAGGAACAAGCTTCCGAAAACAAACCAGTACATGATAAGCTGCCGCCGCTTCGACTCCCGCCAGCGCCGCATACAGAAAGATTCCGGCTTCTGCTCCGATCCCGGGTATCATATCCTACTTAAACAGCTTCGTCAGAAAGCTGTCCCCCTGTTTCGCCTGCGGCGTTACGCTTGAATAAGCAATACTGTCAATATTGCCCGACAGATCTACCTCGCCTTTTTCCACGGTCAGTCTGTTGACATGAAGATCCGTGCCTTTCACCATGAGCATCCCCTGCTCTGTTTCAAGAAGTATCTCGTTTAGATCAAAAGACAGTACGTCAAGCACCCCTGTCACCGTACTCGTCTTTCTGTTATTTACAACTAATTTATGCGCCTTCGCAATACGCTGTTCTTCCATGAAAACTCCCTCCCGCCTCCGAACTTTTTACAGCATGGTTATATATATGAGAGGTTGTTTTCATTTATGCTTTTCTTTTCTCTTTCTCTACAAATACCGGAACAATTCCTCTGCTTTTTCCTTCTTCGTCGTATCTTCCAGCTTCAGCACTTCCGCTTTCACTTCTCTTGTTCCGAACCGGATCTCGATCACATCGCCCGGTTTTACCTGCACAGATGCTTTTGCCGGTTTTCCGTTGACGGAAACGCGCCCTGCATCACATGCTTCATTTGCTACAGTCCGCCTCTTAATAAGGCGGGATACTTTTAAAAATTTATCAAGCCGCATTTTTCTCTCCTTCAATAATGTCCGGACCCGCCTCTGTTTTCAGTAAAAACAGAAGCAACAAGGCACTTACGATGATACCCGTAAGTGCCTTTTTATCTGCCCGTTCAAACGAATTGATTAATTGATAGCGTCTTTAAGAGCTTTTCCTGCTTTAAATTTCGGAGCTTTGCAAGCCTCGATCTTCATTGTCTTTCCTGTCTGCGGGTTTCTTCCTTCTCTTGCAGCTCTTTCACTCACTTCAAATGTACCAAAGCCTACAAGCTGAACCTTCTCGCCTTTTTTAAGTTCTTCGGTAACAACATCAACAAAAGCTTTCAGCGCTTTTTCAGAATCTTTTTTTGAAATGTCAGCGCTCTCTGCGATTGCTGTAATCAATTCTGTCTTGTTCATAGGTAAATCCTCCTCTTAATTGTACCACAATACATGTTATTCATTTTAAAGGGGAAGATTCCGAACGCACACGGATTTCCACCTTTAAATATTGTTATATCGGGTTTACACAGCTTTGTCAAGATTTTTCACCATTTCCATTATGGCTTTTCCCATTTCGTCGGATTTTACATCCGCATCTGTCAGAGAAGTACCTTTCACGCCGTAGTAGAATTTCACTTTCGGCTCTGTTCCCGAAGGTCTTACGCATACCCACGCTCCGTCAGGCAGCTCATAGTAAAGTACATTTGAATTCGGAAGTCCTGTAGCCGTAACTTCTCCGGTCTCCATATCCCGAATCGTATCCGCCTGATAATCTCTCACTTTAAGTACTTTATATCCTGCGATTTCTTTCGGAGGCTCGCTTCTTAATGTGGCAAGGATCTGACGAATCTTCTCGAGTCCTTCGATTCCTTTCATTGTGATCGACTGGATGTCGTCTTTGTAATATCCGTAACGCTCATACATCTCGATCATCGCATCCCACAACGTCATCCCTTTTGTGCGGTAATATGCGGCAGCTTCACACAGAGCCATCGTAGCGACGATCGCATCTTTATCTCTTGCATGTGTTCCGATCAGACATCCGTAACTTTCCTCAAATCCAAACAGATACTCTCCTTTTCCTTTTGTCTCGAATCCGAGGATCTGCTGTCCGATATACTTAAATCCTGTCAGACACTCGATCAATCCGACATGATAATGCTCTGCGATCGCATCCGCCATATTGGAAGTCACGATCGTCTTGATAAGATATCCGTCTTCAGGCAGACCTTTTAATTCTTTTCTCTGTCCGATCTCGTAATCCGCAAGAAGGCATCCCGACATATTTCCGGTCAGATCATGATATACTCCGTCTTTATCTTTCACACGCACGCCGAGCCTGTCCGCATCCGGATCTGTCGCAAGAACGATATCCGCATCGATCTCTTTCGCCAGTTTTAATCCGAGTTCAAACGCCTCTTCGGCTTCCGGGTTCGGATAGGAAACTGTCGGGAAGTCTCCGTCCGGCAGTTCCTGTTCTTTTACGACATATACGTTCTCAAAACCAAGCTCTTTCAAAATACGGCGAGCCGGGATGTTTCCCGTTCCGTGAAGCGGCGTATACACGATCTTAAGATCTTTGCCCGCTGCTTCGATTGCATCTTTATGAAGCACCTGCTTTTTCAGTTCCGCAATATAAGCATCGTCAACTTCCGCGCCGATCACTTCGTAAAGTCCGGCCGCTTTCGCATCCTCTTCCGTCATCGTCTTCATTGTTGTGTAATCTTCCACAGCCTTCACTTCGTCCATAATTCCTTTGTCATGCGGAGGCGTGATCTGCGCGCCGTCCTCCCAGTATACTTTATAGCCGTTATACTCCGGCGGATTATGGCTTGCCGTAATATTGATGCCTGCGATACATCCGAGTTTTCTCACCGCATAAGATAACTCCGGCGTCGGGCGCAGCGATTCAAATATATATGCTTTGATCCCGTTTGCAGCCAGACAACATGCAGCCTCTTTGGCAAATTCCGTGGACATATGACGGGAATCATACGCAATCGCAACGCCTTTTCCCTGACCGTCGTTTTTCATGATATAGTTTGCCAGTCCCTGTGTAGCTTTGCGTACTGTATAGATATTCATACGGTTTGTTCCTGCGCCGATGATGCCTCTCAGTCCGGCAGTACCGAACTCCAGATCCATGTAAAATCGTTCCTTTATTTCATTTTCATCCTCTTTGATACTTTCAAGCTCCGCTCTCGTATCTTCATCAAAGTATGAATTAGAAATCCATTCTTCATACCTCGCCTTGTAGTCCATATTTCTACCTCCTAAACTAATATAAATTTTATATCCGCCCCTATATGCCCGATATGTTTTATTATACAACAATTATTTATAAATTCAAAGGAAATATCCGACTAAGGAACTCATATTTCTCTTCTGTCTGACGGATGCATATCTGCAGCTTTTCTACATTCTTTTCCGAGAGGTGCGCCTTATTCGACCGGTAATAACTGCCCGCGATCTTTTTAAACTTTCCGGGATATGCAAGACTCAGCGCCGCAAACTCTTTCTCCCTTTCTGACAAAGGACGTACTTCTTCATATGCTTCCAATATTTTTTGTCCTGTTTTTTGTTTCCATTGATTTTTTTCCATTACTTTTCTTAAAAAATAACAGAAATCTTTTATCTGTATATCCGTATGCATATGTTCAAAATCAGTTACGGCGATATCGTCTCTGAGCATGATCAGGTTATGATAATTATAATCTCCGTGTACGACGCTCCCTTTTGATACGCTCTCTTCAAAAAGCTTTCTGCAGCCGGAAGTTTCCATCCTGGCGAGAATATCGTCCGCCGTACGGTACATTTTTTCAAAATTTTCCAAAAACAAAATTTCAAAATCATTTTTAACAGGTCTGGAACGAATAAATGAACGGATCTTTTTTAATTCCCTGTTATATCTTCGCACCTCTTCCACCGGATTTTTCCCCTGTACATCCGCTCTGGGCCGGATTTTTACAGCCAGTTTTTCCATATCTTTATGCAAAACGGCAAGTTTTGCCGCCGCCCGGACAACGTCCTGCTCCTGACGAACGTCGCACTCTCTTCCCTGATACCATTTTTTCAGCATATAAAAAGCTCCTTCCCGGGAAGCGGCTCGAAGTTCGCCTTCTCTCGTAAAGACAGGTGTGTCAACTTTTACATTTCCACATTTTTCTATTTCACTTAGAGCGTCATATAAAAAAAGGGCGCGCCGCTCTGACAGTTTTGTCTCTTTGAGCAGCATCGGCCTTTCTTTCGTATCGTAATCGCCCGCCGCGCCAAAAGGAACACTACGGGATTGCAAGCAGTCGCCAAAGTCTCCGTCAAACCCGGACTTTGGCTCGCTGCCTATACAAAAAAACGCACCCCTTATCCGCCGGGTGCTTTTCACTTCTATATCATACTTTTCCAAAACTTCCAGTTCATATTCTTCTCTCATAACTGCCCCCTGTTTTCTACATTATAGCTCTCTCTAATGTATGAACGGCAGAGGGCAATTATAACCTGCCTTTTCTTTTTCCGATTAGACAGTTTTATTCCTTTGAGATATTTTTTTCTTTACATAGTTGTATAATATTTTCTTATCATTTTTTTCCGGATTATCTATCACATACTCCAGAAGCTCACTTAACATCCTTCCTATCTCTACGCCGGGTCTCATGCCAAGATTCATCAGATCCCGTCCGCTTACAGCGAGCTGCCTGAGCGTAACGCATTCATCCTTTATGATCGCTTCCTGATAGAACTTTCTCATCGCCACTATATTCTCGATCTTTTCCCGCCTTCTGTAAGAACTTTGCGCTTTCGCATCTGCCATGCGCACTGCCAGATAATACGGAAACAGATCAACGCCGATCCGATTCATTGCCCGGCGCACGTTTGCCGGCGTCGCCTCTGTGCGATAATCATGAAAACATACGAGGCGCGTCACTTTTTTGATCGTGTCATTATCAAATTTTAAACGCTGCATCACGTCCTTGGCGATCGCTTCGCTCACCAGCGCATGTCCTTTAAAATGATCTCTTCCGTTTTCATCCGTTGTTTTTCTCGCCGGTTTTCCCATATCATGAAACAGCATCGTAAGACGCAGTATCTTATCACGCTTTACATACTTTAATGCATGGAGCGTGTGCTGTGCTACATCATATTTATGATGGGGAGTATTCTGCTCCACTCCCGCCATAGCATCCCACTCCGGCAGAATGATCCTCGTGATCCCAAGTTCATACGCATCTTGTATCCGTTCCGGATGAGCCGACACAAGAAGCTTTACAAGCTCTGCCTGAATGCGCTCTGCACTGATATTTTCCAGTGTAGGGGCAAGTTCCCTGACCGCCTCAGCCGTTTCCTCTTCTATCGGGAAATTAAGCTGAGCGGAAAAACGCACCGCCCGCAAAATGCGAAGAGCATCTTCCGAAAAACGCTCTCTCGGATCTCCCACACACCGGATCAAATGATGGTTTAAATCCTGCATTCCTCCAAACACATCTACAAGGCGCACTTCATCATTATATGCCATTGCATTGATCGTAAAATCTCTGCGGCGCAGATCTTCCTCTAATCGGTTTGTAAACAAAACCTCTTTCGGATGGCGGCTGTCTTCATACGCCCCGTCTATTCTGTATGTCGTAACTTCATAGCCGTCTCTTCCAAGCAGCACGGTAACCGTTCCATGTTCAATCCCCGTATCCACTGTCCGCCTGAAAAGCTTCTTCACTTCCTCCGGGCGCGCGGAAGTTGTAATATCCCAGTCCTTCGGTCTGCGCGCAAGGATCGAATCGCGCACGCAGCCTCCCACAGCATACGCTTCATAGCCGTGAAGCTGCAAATTTTTTATAATCATCATCACTTTTCGCGGTAATGCTATCTTCATGAAAATTCCACCTCTGAAATAACCTTTTTATCTCTTTACACTCATTTATGATCATCTGATCTAGTTATCATTTAGACTAAATGTTCCAGCAGTTTGGCTTCCCTGCTGTGACAACTTAATATTATAACCTGCTTTTTCTGCCGGCTCAACCATTTTATGACAGATTCAAGCCTTTTATCGTCATAAAACGCAAACGCATCATCTAAAATAACCGGCATCGGTTCTTCCAAAAGCATTTCCGACGCTGCCATTCTTATTGAAAAATAAATCTGTTCCAACGTTCCTTCGCTCAACCGATCCGCAGATATGCGGTCCATACCGTTCCATGCCGAAATTCCCGCGCCTTTTTGTATATTTACACTTCGATATTTCCCGTCTGTGATCTCCGAAAAAATTTCTGAAGCCCGGGCGTTTATCTTATGCGAAATCACATCAGACGTTTCCTTTGCAGTCCGCACAAGAATCTCTTCTGCCATTACAAGCGCCTCTCTTTGCTCTCTCAGCCTTTTTCCGGCGTCGCTTTCTTTCACATCTCCACATTGCTCCCTCACATTTTGACAACGCAGTTCTTTTTCCTTCCATTCCAAACGCAGATGCTCCATCTGCCACTCTAGCTGCTGTTTTTGTTTCTTCTTTCTCTCGTCGTCTTTATCGGAATTATTATAAGGCACATCACGGGCGTCCTCTTTTTTTCGCTTTCTTGATTTTCTTCCCGCTTCATAAACTCCTGCCACAAGAGCGCACACGCCGATCACAAAAGCAAAAACGCCGATCCACGCAAACGGTGCGGAAGGCACTGCCGACTGTTCCGCCATAAATCTGCTCCATAAAAGTCCTGCCGCGCCGTTAAAAAGTCCTCCAAGGCCTGCCGCAATAAAATATTTACTTCTGCTCTCCTTCGTCCCTTCATCATATCTCTTATTAAGATCAGACTCTTTTTCTTTTTCCTGATTTTTTATCGTTTTCTCAAGCAGCTCCCATTCTTGTTTTCTCTCTTCATACTCTCTTTGGATCGCATCCATATCCTGCTCCAAATACTCGCATTCCTGAAGCATTTTCTGTATTTTCCGTTCTTCTTTATCCGCTTCTTCCCGGATGAACCGATCTGTCTTTTTTCTTTTTTCTCTCAATATCTGCACTGCGCCGCTTAGATCAAGTTCTGTTCCCCCCGTCTCATAATAATTCGCCGCATAATTTTCCAGCGCATCGGACAAAGCCTCCCCCGGTCTGCTTTTCAACTGTCCGACCGAAACTGTACTGTCAAACAACTCCGCAGTCAATCCGCCCAGAAGCATTTCCAAATCCCCATGCTCCACCGACAGTTCTTCTCCGTCATCCTCACAGATCAGAGCCGCCGACTTAGAATTTTTAACCCCTGTTCCGAATGTGCGTTCAAGACGAAAATGTCTCCCTCCGCAGTCAAACCGCATGACACCGGCATACCTGCCGCCGCTGCGCGGCTCATACTTTGTAAAATCATCTTTCGCCGCCGCTCTTCCTCTTCCCCGCTCCAAACCAAACAGCATCGCTTTCACAAACGCATGAAGCGTCGTCTTTCCAAACTCATTTTCTCCGCTGATGACCTGTACTCCATCCCTAAAATAAAAATGTTTCTCCGACAATTTTCCGAAATTTTTAACATAAAGTTCTCTGATTACCATTCTCTATCCCCTGTTTCCCGTCAAAAGCGCTTCCACGCCTTCACAAAGCGCACAATACTCAACACTTCCCTCTTCACAACCTGCAAATTTCTCGATATATCTGCCAAGAAGAGTCTCCTTGTTCTCTGTATAAAGCTTTTCAAAATCATATGCCGGAATTGTCTCGTCCAAAATCTCAGACACGCATCCTTCCTCCGCCAAATGATTCACATCAAAGGCAATATCGGGATCTCTTTTTCCCGCAAGAGTAATTTTGTAAATATTTTCATTTCCATGCTCATTTATAAGTTGCTTTATCCTTTTTCTTATACTTCCTTCCGTATCGCTTCTTTCTACTTCGACAGAACTGTGGATATACTCTCTTCCCGCAAACGGTATCCACTGAATCGCCGCTTTTCCGTCTTTGAGCTCCCCTTTTACATATCCATGCTGCCCGACGTCGTTTTGGTCGATCGGTTCAAGCGCTCCCGCATAAATCATCTTATCTTTTTGCAAAGCCTGCGGTTTATGAATATGTCCCAGGGCGATATATGAAAATCCGGAACGACTCAACTTCTTTTTATCAAACGGAATATGCCTGTCATCTCCTCCGTGAGCCAACAGAATTTCATTCTTTTCAATGCCTGCTGCAGCCGCATCGTCATAAAGCGGCTGACAAATTTCCCGTTCATAGTAACTAAGTCCATACACCGCTGTTTCCAATTCCGGAAAATCGACATATTCCAATTCCTTCCCGAACAAAGGATATACATTATCACTCCACTCAAATGAACGATAATTAGAATCCTTCCGCAGATGATCATGATTGCCCGCTATGAGCACAACTTTAGTAGCTGTCAGTTCTGAAAAAAGATAATTGACCTCTTTTAGCTCTCTTATAAGAGGCTGCCTGTGGAAAAGATCTCCGGCAATAAGAAGAAGGTCGGTTCTCTCATCTTCACATACCCCAAGTATTTTCTCAAATGACTCCCACAATTCTCTTCCTCTGCTTTGACTATACACAGCCGCCTCCGGCTGCGCTCCGAGATGTACGTCTGCTATATGAATAAATTTCACGCCCGCTCCCCTTTCAACAATGCTGTTTTCTTCCGGCTGCCACGAACCCGGGCAGGCCCGGACTTTCGCTCGCCGCTATTGCAATAAAAGGACGCCACACAACTGTCGCGCCCTCATGATATACTTTATAATTTTATTCTATATTTATTTCGATGTATTTTTTACGTCTTACACCGCAAAACGTAATTACAGCTCACAGTTATTTACTGTTCTCGGGAACGGAATCACATCGCGGATATTCGACATTCCCGTCAAATACATCACGCATCTTTCAAATCCTAATCCGAAACCTGCATGACGCGTAGAACCGTATTTTCTAAGATCAAGATAAAAGCCATAATCTTTTTCATCAAGACCAAGTTCGTTCATGCGAGCCAGGAGTTTCTCATAATCATCTTCTCTCTGACTTCCTCCGATGATTTCCCCGATACCCGGAACAAGACAATCAACTGCCGCAACCGTCTTGCCGTCATCATTTTGTTTCATATAAAACGCTTTGATTTCTTTCGGGTAATCTGTAACAAATACAGGACGCTTATACACCTGCTCTGTCAAATAACGTTCATGCTCTGTCTGAAGATCACATCCCCAAGAAACCTTATACTCAAACTTATCGTTGTTCTTCTCCAGTATCTCGATCGCCTCTGTGTAAGTAACACGGGCGAAATCAGAATTCGCAACATTATTCAGTCTCTCCAGAAGTCCTTTATCAACGAAAGAATTAAAGAAATTCATCTCTTCCGGCGCGTTTTCAAGAACATAATTGATGACATATTTCAGCATAGACTCTGCCAGATCCATATCGTCTTCAAGATCTGCAAACGCGATCTCCGGTTCGATCATCCAAAACTCTGCCGCATGACGGGTTGTGTTTGAATTCTCCGCGCGGAATGTCGGACCGAATGTATAAATACTTCTAAACGCCTGCGCATATGTCTCTCCGTTCAACTGACCGCTTACCGTAAGGCTCGTCTCTTTTCCGAAGAAATCTTTTGTATAATCTACTGTACCATCCTCATTTTTCGGGATCTGATCCATATCAAGAGTCGTAACACGGAACATCTCGCCCGCGCCTTCACAGTCGCTTCCTGTGATCAGCGGCGTATGTACATACACAAACCCTCTCTCCTGGAAGAACTTATGAATCGCATACGCTGCCAGAGAACGCACACGGAATACAGCCTGAAATGTATTCGTTCTCGGACGCAGATGAGAGATCGTTCTCAAATACTCAAACGTATGACGTTTCTTCTGCAGCGGATAATCCGAAGCCGACGCTCCCTCGATCTGCACTTCATCCGCCTGAATCTCAAACGGCTGTTTTGCCTGCGGAGTAGCGACAAGCGTTCCTTTCACAATAATCGCAGCTCCGACGTTCAGTTTAGAAACTTCCGCAAAGTTCTCCATCTCATCATGATATACAATCTGAAGCGGCTCAAAATAAGAACCGTCATTTACTACAATGAAACCAAATGTCTTTGAATCTCTGAGACTACGAACCCAGCCTCCTATCGTTACTTTTTTGCCAAGATATGATTCTCTGTCTTTAAATAATTCCCGAATCGTTGTCAATTCCATATCAGATAACTCCTTCAATCAAATTTCACCGACGCTTTCGCGGCAATAACAGTTCTATTATAACACTTTATTTTCCATATGTCCTGCAAGCCACTCAAATAAATCGTCATATACCTGTTCCCGGTCTGATTCGTTTAAAATCTCGTGACGATCGCCGGTATAGAGCTGCAAAGATACGTCTCTTATCCCTGCCGCCCTGTATTTTTCATATATTTTACGAACGCCTTTTCCGAAGTTTCCCACCGGATCTTCCGAACCTGCCGCAAACAAAATCGGCAGATTCTTCGGAATCATATAGACGCCCTCTTTTCTCTGCATGCTGATCATTCCCGAAAACATGCTGTAATATGCATTTACCGTGAAAACAAATGAGCAGAGCGGGTCGGATACATAAGCGTCCAAATGTTCTCTGTCACTTGTGACCCAGTCGGCTCTTGTCCTCGCCGGTTTGAATTTTCGATTAAAATTTCCCACAACTAAATGATCCACAAAATGACTTCTGTAATGCCAGCCGCGCACAGCCGCCATCAGCCTGCATAAGCGCTTCCCGAACACAAGCGTCGCCCTTTTATGATCGGCAACCGCTCCCATAATGATCGCCCCGCTCAATCCCTTGCCGTACATCTGAATATACTGACGCAAAAGCGAAGACCCCATACTGTGTCCGAGCATAAAATACGGAACGTTCGGATATTTCTTCATCGTCCTCTGGCGAAGTGTATGAATATCGCCTATAACGCATGCATTTCCGTATTTTTCACTGAAAAAACCATATTCTGATTTCGCCTGTACCGACTTCCCGTGTCCAAGGTGATCATTCCCTACGACATAGAAACCCTTGTCGCATAAAAATTCGGCAAATTCATCATATCGCTTGATATACTCCACCATTCCGTGGCAGATCTGCAATACTGCTTTTACCTCGCCCTCCGGTTTCCATTCTATCGTATGAATCTCTGTATTACCGTCTTTTGATGGGAAATAAAACTCATCTCTCATGTCACTGATGCTTCCTTACCTGTCATCTAATTTTATATAATCGCGGTATGGCGCGAGCGGCTTATACGCCGGACGTATGATCTTATCCACATTTTTAAGCTCTTCCAGCCTGTGCGCGCTCCATCCTACAATACGCGCCGCCGCAAAAATCGGTGTGTACAATGCCGGCGGAAGATCGAGCATACTGTAGACAAGTCCGCTGTAAAAATCAACGTTTGCATTAACGCCCTTATACATCTTTCTCTTTTCTCCGATGATCTCAGGCGCAAGGTGCTCTACTTTTTCATAAAGACCGTATTCTGCCTCATGGCCTTTTTCCTTCGCAAGCTTTTTCACAAACCCTTTGAATATATCCGCTCGCGGATCGGAGATCGAATAAACGGCATGTCCCATACCGTAGATCAATCCTTTCCTGTCGAACGCTTTTTTATCAAGAAGCGCTTCCAGATATGCCCGGATCTGATCTTCGTCTTCCCAGTCTGTCAAAACAGACTTCATATCCTCGAACATCTGAGTCACTTTGATGTTCGCGCCGCCGTGCTTCGGTCCTTTCAAAGATGCCATCGCAGCCGCGATCGTAGAATATGTATCCGTTCCCGATGACGTAACAACGTGAGTCGTAAAAGTCGAGTTGTTTCCGCCGCCGTGATCCATGTGAAGCACAAGAGCCATATCCAGGATCTCTGCCTCAAGTTTCGTATATTTACGATCCTCGCGGAGCATCATCAAAATATTTTCCGCTGTGGACAGTTCCGCTTTCGGCGCATAGATATAGAGATCCTCTCCTCTGCGGTAATTATACGCATGGTATCCGTATACCATCAGCATCGGAAACTGACTGATGAGGTTCAGACACTGACGGAGAACATTCGGAATACTCGTATCATCCGCTTTCTCGTCATAAGAATAAAGCTGCAGGATACTTCTCGTAATGCTGTTCATCATATCGCGGCTCGGCGCTTTCATGATGACGTCACGCACGAAGTTCGGAGGAAGCATACGGCGCTCTGCGATCATATTCTGAAACTCTTCCAACTGTGCTTTATTCGGAAGTTCACCGAACAGAAGCAAGTATGCCGTCTCCTCAAATCCCGGATGATCCGCCTCGAGAAATCCTCTGACAAGATCTTTGATATTATAACCTCTGTAATACAGATTCCCCTCACACGGTACAGACTTTCCGTCTACGATTTTTGATGCGCACACATCGGAAATGTTCGTAAGTCCGGCAAGCACGCCCTTTCCATTCAGGTCGCGGAGACCTCTTTTCACTTCATACTTCGTGTATAATTCCTTCTCGATCGCATTATTCTGCTCGCACTTAAGAGCAAGTTCTTCAATCTTCGGAGTAATATCAAAAAATATGCTGTCTATATTTTTTGCCATACAACTTCCTCCTTTTTATTTTGGTATATTTGTTTATTATACTAAAAATAAAAAAATTATACAATAAACTGTCTATTAAATATTTATGAATAGACAGTTCAGCCATCCAGATGTCCGCGAAACATAAAACATGCTTGCATGTTTTTATAAGCGGGCATCTGGATGAGGTGAGCGCCCGGTTATGAGGAAAACTGTGGCGGCAGCCACGATAAGCACGCAGTGCGGTTTTCCGAATGGCGCGGGCTGAACTGTTTTGTTCAGCCATCCAGATGTCCGCGAAGTATAAAACATGCTTGCATGTTTTTATAAGCGGGCATCTGGATGAGATGAGCGCCCGGTTATGAGGAAAACTGTGGCGGCAGCCACGATAAGCACGCAGTGCGGTTTTCCGAATGGCGCGGGCTGAACTGTTTTATTCAGCACGTAATCATTTTTTTCTCAGGTCACAAAAATAATTCGCAAGCTGTGCAAACTCCGCAAGCGTCAAAGCTTCGCCCCTCACGCTCGCCCCTTTTCCGAGTTTTTCTATCGCCCCTTCAATCTCCTCTTTTGAAAAATCAATCTCAGGGGAGTTTTTCAAGCCGTTCGCCAATGTTTTTCTCCGCTGATTAAAAGATGCGCGGATCACCCGAAACATCAGCTTTTCATCCCGCACTTCGACAGGCGGATGTTCGTGCCTTTCTAAACGTATCACCGCCGACCCTACTTTCGGTCTGGGCATAAAACAGTTGGGCGGAACATTTGCCACAATATACGGTTTGGCATAATACTGCACCGCAAGAGACAATGCGCCGTAGTCTTTTGTTCCCGGACCGACCTGCATCCGATCCGCCACTTCTTTCTGTACCATGACCGTAATACTTTTTATCGGAACATGATTTTCAAACAGCCCCATAATGATCGGCGTAGTAATATAATAGGGCAGATTTGCAACAACTTTGATCGGTCTGCCCTCATTCTCTTCTTCTACCAGCTTTCTGATATCAACTTTGAGCACGTCTTCGTTGATCACACGTACATTGTCATAGCCGTCAAGCGTATCTTCCAAAATCGGGATCAAAGCTCTGTCGATCTCTACTGCGATTACTTTTCCTGCCGCACATGACAGATACTGGGTCATCGTTCCTATTCCCGGACCGATCTCAAGTACGAGATCGTCTTTCCCGATCTGCGCCGCACGGATGATCTTATCTAAAACATGTGTATCGATCAAAAAATTCTGTCCGAATTTCTTTTGAAAAATAAAATTATATTTTTGAAGCACCGCAATCGTATTCTGCGGATTGCCAAGCGTTGGTTCTTTCATACGTTTCCTTCCCAAATCTGTTTTTTCAGAAGTTCCGTGCGGCTTATCATTCTTTGGCTTTTCCCCCGCACCTTTTCTTTTTCTCTAAAATCCGTTTTTCTCTAAAGTCCGTTTTTCTCTAAAGTCCGTTTTTCTCTAAAGTCCGTATAACTTCCGTGCGTTTTCCTCCGTCTGTAACACGACAACTTCTGCCGCAGCTCCTTTTAGTGCCGCGATCTCTTCCGCCACATACGGAAGGTAAAGCGAACTGTTTCGCTTTCCTCTATATGGAACAGGCGCAAGGTACGGACAATCCGTTTCCAGTACGATCGACTCCAAAGGAATCTCCTGAACGACCTGTTTTAGTTTCTTTGCATTCTTAAAAGTTACCACTCCGCCGATTCCGATATAATACCCCATTTTCACATACTCTTTTGCCATCTCCGCCGAGTATGAATAACAGTGTATCACGCCGCGCAGCCCCGACGCATATTCTTTCATAATCTCCATCGTATCTGCGGCAGCCTCCCTGCTGTGGATAATGACCGGTTTCTCTTTTTTTCGCGCAAGATCGAGCTGTCTGATAAACCATTCTTTTTGAAGATCATGATTTTCCTTATCCCAATAATAATCCAGACCGATTTCTCCGACCGCCTTGATCTTTTCTTTATCAAGAAGACGTTCCATCCTTGCAAACTGAGTTTCGTCAAGACTTCCGACTTCGTCGGGATGAACGCCGATCGCCCCGTACACAAACGGATACTCTTCTGTCAGTTTTACGATCTTATCCCATGACAGGATTGTAGAACCTGCATCCATTATCATGCCGATTCCCGCATCCTGCATCTTCCCCAGGATTTCCTCCCGGTCCTCATCAAACTGCTCATCATCATAATGAGCATGTGTATCGATTATCATCTTTTCAGAATCCTTTCTCTCTTATTTATCCTGACAACACTGCCGGTCTTTCTCGCTTGAGCCTTGTACACACACGTTTAAGAGAAATCTTTCAAACTCCCGTCTGTTCCACACTTCCGGCGTCGGATAAAGCGGATTTGCCTCTTTTTCCGCCCATTTTGCAATCTGCTTTACATCCGCTTTTCGGATCATCTCCGGATATAGCGGAATCTGCATCTTCACTTTCAGTTCTTCGATCCATCCGATAAACGCATCTGCCTTCACACTGTCAGACTCCTGCGGTGTCGTAAGTCTGCACACATCACTTAATTCCGCCAGTTTCTTACATGCCGCGTCTCCATATGCCCGCATCACATAAGGAAGAAAAATCGCCATCGCCAGTCCATGAGGCGTTCCATACAATCCGCCGACCGCATGGCCGATCGCATGAACATATCCGACTCCTCCTCTTGTAAATGCCCGTCCTGCATAAAACGCCGCCTGCTGCATCTTCTGTCTCGCTTCGATATTGCTTCCGTTTTCATATACTTTCAGCAGATTTTCATAGATCAGTCTGACAGCTTTCCTGCACAATTCCCGCTCTGTATCACTGTTATATTTATCATTTGTATACGCTTCCACCGCATGACACAAAGCATCCATCCCCGTCATAGCGGTAACTTCCGGCGGCAGTCCCAGCGTCAGTTCGGGATCGAGCACCGCATACTTTGGCATAAGCCGCAGATCATTGATCGCCGCCTTATGGTGCGTCGCTGTATCCGTAATAACTGCCGATATCGTCGTTTCCGAGCCGGATCCTGCCGTTGTGGGAACTGCAAACAACATCGGAATCTGCTTGACAACCCGAAACAATCCCTGCATCTGCCTTATCTGTCTGTTCGGTCTTGCGATACGCGCTCCAACCGCTTTCGCACAGTCAAGAGGCGCTCCTCCGCCCAGCGCAAGCATACAGTCACACCTATTTTCCAGAAACACTTTCACCGCATCTTCCACATTTTCATCGGTAGGATTTTGTTCTACCTTATTGTAGATGACATACAAAAGTCCCTGTTCTTCCATCTCTTCAAGCACTCCGTCAAGAAGCCCTCGCCCGATCAGAGTAGGACCTGTAACGATAAGCGCCTTTTTTAACCCTCTCCGTTTGATCGCCGCAGGAAGGTGGCGGACCGCTCCCGCTCCCTTCATCAATTTCGGCGTCCGCCACGGGATAGTGGAAATTCCGGCCTTCATAACTGATTGAAACATTCTGCAATACATTTTTTTGACGCTTTTCTTTGTCGTCATATATACGCATCCCCTTATTAAATTCACATCATCATACACGCATCATTATCGCGCACAAATATTTATACTTAAAATAAAACTCTTTTCTTTCTCCCCATTATCTTTTCACAAAATACTCTTCATACCATACGAGGAAAGTATAGATTGTCCACACTTTTCTCCAGTTATCCGAATTGCCCCCTACATACTCGTCAAAAATAGCCCGTATCTCTTCAACATGAAAGAATTTTTCCGCGATATCGCTCGCAAAAAGTCTTCTCACGTCCGCATTATACCGATCATCCGCCATCCAGATGCGAATCGGCACAATAAATCCGAGTTTCTTGCGAAATGCAATTTCTTCCGGAAGCACTTTTGCAGCCGCTGTACGAAGAGCGACTTTATTCTGTTCTTCATTTACCTTGTACTCCGACGGCATTCTTGATGCAATGTCAAAGATTCTTCTGTCCGTCAGCGGCATTCTTATCTCAAGTCCCGCTGCCAGGCTCATCTTATCTACATTGAGATAAATATCGCCTTCAAGCCAGATCTGAATATCTACATCAGACATTTTAGTCAGAGGATCAAGACCTTCCGTTTCCTCGTAAATCCCCCGCGCAAGCTCGATCGGAAGTACGTCCGGATCGTATTTTTTCAAAATCCGCTTCTTCTCGTCCTCTTTCATAATATTTGTATTTCCGACATAAAATGTCTTTAAATTCTCCCCGTATCTTTCTGCGTTGCGATACATATTATATCCGCCGAAAAATTCATCTGCGCCTTCACCTGAATAACAGATTTTCGTATGCTTTGCGGTTTCTCTGCACGCGATGGCAAACGCGATCGCCGACGCGTCTCCAAGCGGCTGTTCCATATTGTACATCACATACGGGACAACAGCGAAATATTCCTCCGGAGTGATCCGACATCGAAGATTTTTTCTTCCCAAAATATCAGCCGTCTGTTTCGCCAGACCCGATTCGTCAAAGCGTTCCTCGTCATATCCGCACGAATCTGTCGTCTCTACGTCCGACATTGCCAAAACGTAAGACGAATCGACGCCGCCTGATAAAAATGACTCCGCATACTCTTCTTTTGTTTTTACTTCCGGCATGATCTCGCCTATCGTCGTATGGATCTCATCTGCCCACTGCTCCAGTGTACGGCTATTGTCCGGATGAAACTGAGGCATCCAATAACGCTCTATCGTAAGCTTTCCGTTCTGCCATACAAGATACCGGCCCGGAAGCAGCTTTTTCAGACCGCGGAAAAATGTATTTTCGCCCGCCACATAAGTAAGGCTTAAATAAAGCTGAAGCATCTCTTCGTTTAGTTCTTTTACAAATCCCGGCTGTTCCATAATCTTTCGGATCGTTGTTCCGTAAAGCAGTTTTCCGTCCGCCGTTTCGTAATAATAAAACGGTTTTGTTCCGAACTGATCTCTTAAGCAAAACAGTTTCTCTTCCGCTTCATCCCACAGGGCAAAGGCAAACATCCCGTGCATGTGGTCTGCCATCTCATTTCCCCATGTTTCATATGCCTTCACAAGGATCTGTTCCTCACGCTCTTCCCTTGTCAGATCAAGAGGAATATCCAGTCTTTCGCAAAGTTCTTCCCAGTTTCTTATATGACCTCTGTATTCTTTTACTTTTATCATCTGTTTCCACTCCCAACTTTACGCCGCCCATATTGCAGGGGCATATCGGCTTTTATCAACTCTTTTGTTACACGGCTATTATAAACGAAAGCCTGTCATGTTACAAGACCGGCGCATACACCGCTTTCGTCCTTTCTCCTTCTCCTTGAAGTTCCACTTCCGGAAAGCTTTGAATGTATTGCTTAAATTGTGAATAACCATAATCTCTCACTTTAAAATCCGCGAATTTCAGTCTGATCCGGTTGCCCAAAGCGCTCAATGGGATTCCTGATTCCCCGCTTGCTTCGATCTGATACAAAATATATTCTTCTACCATTTCTTTTCTGCTCTTATCTTCATTGAGCGCTACAGATACTTTTGTTCCCTCCTGAATGAGCATTAAACGCGGAAGCGTTTCCAAAAATTTGGACAAAAGACTATAACCATAGCGGCGGACATCAAAATCAGGATACAGCTTGACAAGCCTGCTCCCGACTTCGCCAAGTCCCGTCTCTCTGTCATTGTTTTTATTCTCCGTAATAATCTTAACGACCGCTTCTTCCACTTGTTCTTTCGTAGCCGAAATCATTTTTTTCGATTCTTTTCCACTTACAGTATGGAAAACGGTTTTTTCCTCCCGCTCGGAAACGCCCATCATATTATCTTCCAAAAGAAGTTCCAGTTCCGTAAAGATCTCGCATGCCTTACGAAACGGCAGGGGCGTTTTCGCCTCTCCCATTCCGATCACACGCTTCCCGCTCTCCCGCAGCCTGCTTGCAAGCCTTGTAAAATCACTGTCGCTTGAAACAAGACAGAAACCCTCGAGTTCGCTCGCATACAGCATATCCATCGCGTCAATGATCATTGCCGAGTCAGTTGCATTTTTTCCGTAAGTATAACTGAACTGCTGGATCGGAGTGATAGAGTTCTGCAAAAGTTCTTCCTTCCACCCCGCGCTGTTCGGACGGGTCCAGTCTCCGTAGATCCTTTTATATGTTACATTTCCGTATTTCGACAGTTCATCTAAGATCGGTTTAATATATTTTGCGGACACATTATCCGCATCAATTAAAAGCGCGAATCTTTCTTCCATTCTCTGTATACCTCCCCACTCATATTTTTCCACGTAAATGTTCCCTTTTCATAAACCATATAGCTGTGGGAAGAACCTTCTTTCGGAATCGAAACCGATCCCGGGTTCAAATACATATACTCATTTCCGTTCTCATCCGCTATTTTCTCACAGGCAGGCACATGCGTATGCCCGTTCAGCAAAATGTCTCCGTTCTTCAGCGGAGGCATACACTGAGGATTGTGCACATGTCCGTGGGATGCAAAAACCACGCCTGTATCCTCAAGCTGCAGTACACAATAATCTGCCATGACCGGAAACTCTAAAACCATCTGGTCTACATCGGCTTCACAGTTTCCCCTCACACAGAGCAGTTCCTCTTTGACTTCATTCAACATCCGTATCACTTCTTTCGGCGCGTAACCTTTCGGCAGATCATTGCGGGGCCCATGATATAAAAGATCTCCTAAAAGAAGGAGTCTGTCCGCTTTTTCTCTTCGATACGCCTCAAGCATCTGTCCACAATACACAGCCGAACCATGTATATCTGACGCGATCATCCATTTCATACTTTTTCTCCACATATTTAGATTTGACAGGTTTTAAACTATGCAAAATATCTCTCCTGTCCTTTTATTTTTATCATTTTAACATAATGGTTCTGTTTTTGTAAATCCGCCCTCTTATCAGACAGACTGCACCCTCCTGTCAGATAATGCGCATTACATATATCACAAAAATACTGTATGCTTCACAGAAGTTTCTCTTGTCGTTTCTTTTATACATTGCCGATCATAATTTCCACAGACGGTATGCCTGCTCAACTGCTTCTTCCATGTTTTTCTCCGCATTTTCCCGTTTCATCGCCTCTTCAAGAAGCGCCGGCTCTCTCAATATCGGAAAAAACGCGTCGATTCCCTGCTCATTGCATGCTCCGGCATCACGCGCAGCCGCTCCGGCAAATGCAATGACCGGTTTTCCATATTTCTTCGCAAGCTTTGCAATCCCGATCGGCGCTTTTCCCATAGCGGTCTGTCCGTCCATGCGCCCTTCTCCGGTAATCACGAGATCGGAATCCGCGATTTTTTGCTCCAAACCTGTTTCTTTTATTACAATCTGAATCCCGGATTCCAACTGTGCATTCATAAACGTAAGAAATGCAAATCCCAAACCGCCTGCAGCCCCTGCTCCGGGATACATCGGATCTGCTTTCGGAATCTTTTTCTTCGCCAATGCAGCATAAGAAGCAAGGAGGCGATCTAATCTTTCAACCATCTCTTCATCCGCGCCTTTCTGCGGACCGTACACTGCGCTTGCTCCCGTCTCTCCGCACAGTACATTTGTTACGTCACAGGCAATCTTAAATTTACATTTTCTAAGCTCGGGAATCACATTGTCATCTGTGATCTCCGCCAGTTCCTCCAGCCCCCGCGCTCCCGGCAGAATCTGTTCCCCGTTTTCTTTCAACAGGCCAAAACCCAAAGCCTGCAGCATCCCCGCACCTCCGTCGTTCGTCGCGCTTCCTCCGATCCCGACAATAAACTTTCTGCATCCGTTTTTCACAGCGTCTTTTATCACTTCTCCTACACCGTAAGTTGTCGTATACAGCGGATTTCGTTCTTTTTCTGAAAGAAGAGTCAGCCCTGCCGCTCCCGCAATCTCTATGACCGCAGTTTTCTCTCCTGTTTTTCCTCCCGCATTTTCGACCACACCATACTCACACACGACCGCTTTCCCGATCGGTCCGGTTACGGATACTTTCCGCATCGTTCCGTTCATACCGGAAACGAGCGCTTCCACCGTCCCTTCGCCCCCGTCTGCCAATGGTCCGACATAAACTTTTGCTTCAGGATCAACTTTATGAATCCCCTTTGCGGCGGCTTCTCCCGCCTGTACCGAAGTCATGCTCCCTTTAAATGAATCAATCGCCGCCACAATTTTCATAATTCTGTCCATTCCTTTCCATTTTACTCATATAAAAAGCATTATAAAAACAAAAGGCAGACTGTCACATCCACCTCTTAATTTTTTCCCTCTATTCCTTTTCGATTAAATATTTTTCTACTGCTTCCAGAAAAACTTTTGCCCGTTCCATACGGTATCCTGCCAGTTCTTTTAAGCTGCTTTCCACAAAACAACACCTTCCTCTCTGACATTCTTTTAGATATCTATTGAACTGAAATCAATCTCCAGATCATCATAGATTCCGGCTTTGACAGCCTCGGAGAAGGTATATTCTGCGGTATCGTCGGACTCAAACGAATAAACCATGATCCTGTTTTTCTCCGGATCAACAATCCAGTATTCACGAACTCCGGCAGTACGGTATTTGAATAATTTGGTATAGTAGTCTATTCGCCTGCTGCCCGGAGAGACGATCTCAATGATCCAGTCCGGCGTGCCTGTGCAGCCTTTGTCTGTGAGCTTGTCGGGATTGCATATAACGCTTATATCCGGCTCGACATAGTTTTTATCATCTGCATTTAGAAATACGGCAAATGGGGCGATATCGACCTCGCAGGAGCCGCCTTTATCCTTAATATAGTTATTGATGATGGTTGAAAGCTCCAGTGTGATCCGCTGATGCCTCCGCGTGGATGGTGCCATCATATACATCTGACCGTCAATCAGTTCCGCCCGCTGTCCGTCCGGCAGGGCATAGATATCATCAATGGTATACTCTTTGTTCTGTTGCAGTAATGGCATGGTAACACATCCTTTCATGGTGAGAGTGTTGACAGTTACATAGAGGTTATACATAATCGTGTTCCATTCGCTCGTCAATGGCTTTTATTTTCCCTCGTGTGGTTCAAAATCAACAACCAGATTATATCCCATAACGGAGAGAATTTTCTCTGCATCCTCAAAACCAAAATTTTTTTTGTTTAATATTTTTGTAAGTCCTTGTGGTTTGATGTTCATTTTATCAGCAATCTCGCGTTGAGATATTTTACTTTCGAGCATGAGCTTTTTTATTTCAATAACAATCTGCTCATTATCTTTATATAGTATTGACATTACAGCACCCCCATTCTATGTAGAATAGAGGTCAGCCACCCTGCAACACGGTTGTTCTGATAGGAGCATATCATACCCAGATCAAGATTACAATTCTATGCTTCCACTTTGATGATTCTTGTATAGTATTACATAGTCCCATGCACAAAAACGCCCTGCCCTCCCCTCGGGATAGAGTGCTTCTATTTTCCAATTTGATACTTTTGGGGGAGCTTTTCTTGATTTCCTGTTTTCACTGTGATATACTACAATCCGTTACAAACCCGAAAAACAAGGTCTTACAAGGGTTTCGCCGATTTCCGGCGTAAGCCAAATACCTACGGTATTTGACTCTCGCGACATTCGCCAAATGGATGTGCAAGCACCTCCACATGGCTCATTGTTTCGCGTAAAATGAATCGTGTGTTCGTGACCTTCCACACGTAAAACAAAACTAAAGGAGAATTGAAAAATGAAAACAACTCAACAAAGCAAAGTGCTTTTCATGGCACAGGCGGCGATGATCGCCGCAATCTACGTCGTACTGACTATGCTCGGCGCATCTTTTGCATTCGGAGAAGTGCAGATCCGCTTTTCGGAAGCGCTGACAATTCTGCCCGCAATCACACCTGCGGGAATTCCCGGAGTATTTTTAGGATGTCTTATCAGCAACATATTAGGCGGAGCAATCTTGCCGGATATTATTTTCGGAAGCATCGCCACATTGATCGGAGCTTTATTTACATGGCAGCTTCGCAATAAAAGCAAATATTTAGCGCCGGTTCCTCCGATCATCGCAAACGCGCTCATCGTTCCGTTTATTTTAAAATACGGTTATGCAGTTCCTCTTCCGATCCCGTTTATGATGCTGACAGTAGGTCTGGGGGAAGTGATCTCCTGCGGAGTTCTCGGAATGATACTGTACACAGCACTGAACAAATATAAAGGGGTTTTATTTAAACCTTCCATATCATAAAATATTCTAAAACATGCGGCAGTTCAGCTTGCGTTATTCGCAAAACTCATTTGCAAAACGCACTCCGCGCTTATTGCGGCCAAACATCTGAAGTGCTTAACATACGATACAAAAAATATCCGTGAGATACGTTTTTCGCATCCCACGGATATTTTTTATCACTTATATTTACCTTTCCGGTATGCGCCGCGCCAATCAACTTCCTGAGCAAAGATCTCCTTTTATCATCTGATGTATCCGATAAATGTGTTTCCGCCTGCTTCTGTCATATTTTCCATTTCGCTCATGCCGACTGTATATGATTCTCCTGTACTCGGATCTACATATGTGATATCCGTCATCGTATATCCTGTCAAAAGCACCGCATGTGCCGATTCCAATATCGCGATCATCGGACACCCGCGATTGATCACATACAACATCTGATCGAGAGAACAGCCTGTCAGATCAAGCCGCTGTGCATGATACTGTTCCATATAACGCTCACACGCATCAAGAGAACTTTCTCCTTCTTCACATTGAAACTTACCTGCTTCTGTTGAATAAACAAGATCCCGGTTTCCTTTCTCCCATACATATTTTTGCTCGGAAGAAATTACAACTCCTGAAACCTGCTCTGCCTTTTGAACCGCATACCCTGCTTTGTTATAGACAGCCGCCAGTTCTCCCATGCCGTAAACATAATATTTTTCTTCTTTCTCTTTCCCTTTCAGCTCAATCGTCAGCGTTTTTTTGCCCGGCTGATATATCGGTTTTTCATTCTGTTTTTGTTTCTTTTTCACTCCGTCCGCAAATGTAAAACGCATCTGTTTTCCTGTGTTTTCCGATACATATGTTTCAAAAACAATCTTCGACTCTTTACGTTCCTCATTATTCGTAACATATTCCTGCTTTGTGGAATTATATGTTTCTCCGTCTTTTATAACGCGGTTAAAAGTCAGCAGATTCCCGTCGATGAGCACATCCGTCGTATAAATACTTTGTTCTGTAAAATTATACTGCGCAGCTTCTTTATTCTTAGAGTTTCTGATCTGCACTTCGTACATCGGCGTGATCTCTTCGCCTGATACCGTGATTCCTGTATCGGCAGGATTTACCTTTCCATATATAAAATCTCCGTTGATAAACCCAAGAGGGCGCAGGTTTTCCCCATCTTCCGCTTTGATCGTATAATCCTCTCCGCTCTTTAAGTTCATTATATGAAGCGTCGCGGACTTATCTTTTTTCCCTCCGGTCTGATACACCATAAGATGACCGTCATCTGAAACAGCATACCGTTCGTCAGTAAGATTCTCCGCAAGCACTTTCTTCTCATCTTTCTTCAGATCGATCCGATATAAAGTTCCGTCTGCAAGAACGTGCAGAAGGGAAGTGCTCTGATTATAATATACCATCTTACCAAGCTCATCTTCTGCGATGGCAAACGATTTCGCACTTGTAATAAACGCCTTTTCCTCAATCTTATTTTCAGCCGCATCATAATAATAAATGCCGACGCCGACCTCGCCTTCGTGGCTGCCGCGCACCATATATCCGTAAACGGCAAACGTAATATTATTTTTATTATCAATGCCGATCACACGCACCGCATGCTGATCATTCTCTCCCCGCGTATCTCTGCCTTCCTGATCTGACATGGAAAATACTTTTGTCAGATTTCCTTTTTTCGACTCATACAGCCATAATTCTCCGGCCTGCACAAACGCGGCGGAAGTCTGGTCTTTATTGATCTCATAGGAAATATCCTTCGGAATAATGCCAAGTATGATTCCGTTTTCATCAAAATCACTTTCTCTTCCGTCAAATACTTGTTCCATATTCCGGTTATAATCGAGCAAATAGATCGTATCTACGAGAAATCTCACCCGGAAAAACTCTTTCACGTTATAGATGCTTTCCGCTCCGTCTTCGTCCGTACAGGAAACTTTATATTTTGCGAGTATAGAAGTATATACCGTATTACTTTCTTTTATATCCCACTCCACATCTCCGATCACCGAGGGCTTCATATCTCCCCATTGTATATGCGTAATATCTGAATGAATATTTACCGTTTGATATGTCGTATTATCGCTCTTTTCATCCGGCTCTAAATATGCCGTAAGTTCCTCTGTCGCTTCTTTATTCAACGCTTTTGTATGAAAATCTTTTGCAAATGCAAGACACTGATCAGTCGTAACTTCTTCCGGTCGTACAATGCGGGTATAATATCCCGCCGTCTTTCCATTTTGAGACAGCGGCGTATCAAGCGTCACTTTCAAAACAGCCTCCGGCTCTTCCGATGACAAGATCCCTTTCAGGTCCAGTTCTGCCTGCGAAGTTTCTTTCACTATATCCGCTTTTCCTTCTGCATGTTTCTTCGTTCCGTCAAGCGAATATACCTCATATTTAAGTTTATCGATCTTATTTCCGTATTTTTCTACTTTTACAGTCAATGAACCGTCGCTTTTAAGCGGAGTGATCGTATCACGTACAGCAGGTATCTCCATCTTGTTTACATAACCAAAAAGCGGATTCACTTCTGTTTCTCCGACATAAAAAGAAATCTCAGGCAGAGATGCAGCCCCCATGTCGGCCGCCTCATCCGATACATCTTTGTTGATCACAAGACTTGAAATAATGACCGCGGCACAAAAAACAACGATCAAAATACCTGCTTTCATTATTTTTTTCTTCATTCTTTGTAATTCTCCCCTTTATCTGCCAACAATCTCCCCAACGTCGGCTCTATCTGCAAAAAACGTTCACATTTTTCAATCGCTGTTCCCGCGCTTTTTTTCGTAACTCTTTTCTCATCCGCTCTGACCGCCCGAAGCAAAATATTTTTCGGAGTGTGCTCCATATCGATAAACTCAAGTACCTGTGTATCATATCCCGCAGCTTCTAAATATTTTGCTCTCAATCCGTCCGTCACAAGCGCCGCAAACCTCTCCCTCAAAAGCCCGTAATCCATGATCGGGTTCAGACATCCGTCATAACACTGCGCCTTATCCGCTTTCGCGAATTGTCCGTTCACTTCGTGCTGACAGCACGGAACCGATAATATAACTTTGGCATTCCAACCGATCGCTTTTGCAAGCGCATAATCTGTCGCCGTATCACATGCATGAAGCGTCACGACGACATCCACCTCGTTCACTCCTTCATAATCCGCAATATCTCCTACGAGAAAATGCAGTTTCTCATACCCATATTTTTTTGCAAGTCCGCTACACCGGAGAATCACATCTTCCTTCAGGTCGAGTCCGATCACATGAATGTCAAACCCTTTCAGTTCTTTTAAATAATAATACATCGCAAACGTAAGGTATGATTTTCCACAGCCGAAATCGAGAATTGTCAATTCACGTCCTTTGTCAAGCTGTGGAAGGATATCTTCTATAAATTCAAGAAAACGGTTGATCTGGCGAAACTTATCCGTTTTCGTCCGAACGATCTTCCCTTCTTCTGTCATAACTCCGAGATCATTTAAAAACGGAACAAAAGTCCCTTCTTCTAATATATAGCGTTTCTTCCTGTCATGTGAAAGCTCTGCCGGAGGCGCCGCGCTTTTCCGGTTTTTCCGCTTGATCGAAACTTTTCCTTTCTTGCTCACAAGAACCGTATATTCCGCCGGAACAGTCTCGATCTGCATCTGCCGGAAATTTTCCATATGACCTGCCAGTATTTCCGCCGCATCTTTGCAGTTTATGTTTTCATGAAACGCCTGCGTCTTCGTAAACTTTTCTACCTGAAACATGAAATCGCCGTTTTTCTCAAGAGGACGGACTTTCGCTTTCACGACGCCGTCCTTCGTCCTCGGATTGCTGAGCACCGCACGGATAAATTCTCTGTTTAAAACTTGTTTCAGCAACTCAAAAATTTCTTTCATCTTCCAACCTCTGCCCGTATTCGCTTTCAATGATCTAACCGCGATCCTCCACAAGAAATCCCTTATTTCTCAACATATCCTCAATCAGATCCAATGTCTCTTCGCTGTCAGCTTCCACCTTATGGTAATGATAATCCGAAGTAATATTTTTCAGCGGACTCGACTTTCCGTTCTGAATATCATCCATAAATTCCGTCACTTTTCTGCGGGATGTAATGTTGATCTCAGCTTCCATATGTCCGTAAACTCTGTGGTTGACCATCACATTGCGCACGATCCCGCCCAGATCGATGATCCCTGTCAGCTCTTCTTCAACCTGCGCATCTGTATGCTTCACTTTGAACACACGGCTTACTGCCGCCGACTCATTGATAATATATCCCCTGTTCGTAGAGATGATATCATATCCGGCTGCCCGTATAAGCGCTATGTCCTGCACGATCACCTGACGGCTTACGTCATATGCCGCCGCCAAAACTTTCCCCGCAACAGGCGTCGTGCTGTTTCTGATCTGATCTACAATCTGTTTTCTTCTGTCAGAGCCTGTCATCTGACATCCTCCTTAACAGGATGCAGGTTTTTCATCGAAATGTCAAGTATCGGAGAAGAATGTGTTAAAGCTCCGCTTGAAATATAATCAACGCCAAGATCTGTCAGACGTGCAATATTCTCTTTCGTTACATTTCCCGAACATTCCGTTTCAGCTCTTCCGTCAATGATTTTGATTGCTTCCTGCATCTCTTCTGTCGTCATATTGTCAAGCATGATAATATCTGCGCCTGCCTCTACGGCCTCTTTTACCATGTCGAGAGTTTCCACTTCAATCTCAATCTTGCGGACAAACGGCGCATATTCCTTCGCCATTTTTACAGCCTGTGCAACTCCTCCTGCCGCTCCGATGTGATTATCCTTCAGCAAAACTCCGTCAGACAGATTATATCTGTGATTATATCCGCCTCCTGTCGTAACTGCATACTTCTCAAAAATACGCATATTCGGCGTCGTTTTCCTCGTATCTAAAAGTTTCGTTTTCGTACCTTCCAGAAGTTTTGCCACAGAATGTGTATATGTTGCGATCCCGCTCATTCTTTGCAGATAATTAAGAGCCACACGCTCGCCGGAAAGAAGCACTCTGATATCACCCTTCACTTTTCCCATAAGCTGTCCTGATTTTACCTCATCTCCGTCCTTACAGTAAAGCTCTGTTTTCGTATTTTCATCTAAAAGTTCAAACACCCTTGAAAATACATCCAGTCCCGCAATAATCCCGTCCTCTTTGCAGATCAGGTCAACCTCTCCCGGAACGGCTTCTTTCATCACTGCGTTTGTACTGACATCTTCACTTGAAATATCTTCTTTTAATGCCTCCATGATCAAATGATCGGCCTGTAATTTCATTGTAATTTTATTCACGTTTCCTCTCCTTTTTTCGTTCTCTCCCGCCTGCTTTGCGGCGGTATCCGTTTTTTCTCTTCCGATCTTCTGAGCAGCCCTCTTTGCGAACACAAGACTTTCCAACAAAGAATTGCTTGCCAGACGATTTGCTCCGTGAACTCCGTTGCAGCTCGTCTCTCCTGCTGCAAACAGCCGTTCCATAGAGGTCTGACTGTCGCTGTCCACCCAGATGCCTCCCATAAAATAATGCTGAGCCGGAACAACCGGAATCGGCTCTTTCGTCACATCGTACCCTTCTTCTTTACAACGTCTGTATATATTCGGAAAATGACTCAATATCGACTCTGTTCCGATATTCTCCATAGACAGCCACACATGATCTGTTCCGTCTTTTTCCATCTGTTCGCGAATCGCTTTCGTAACGACATCCCGCGGAAGCAATTCATTTACAAAACGATTTCCCTCTTTATCAAGCAGAACAGCTCCTTCGCCCCGCACTGATTCCGAAATCAGAAATCTTCGCCCCGGCTTCTTAGAATAAAGCGTTGTCGGATGAATCTGAACATAATCGGTATGTTCCAGTCTGATTCCGTGTTTTTTCGCAATTTCAAGAGCATCCCCCGTCAAATGCGGAAAATTTGTGGAATGACGGTACAATCCTCCGATTCCGCCGCTTGCAACGATCGTATACGCTGAGCGAACTGCCCGGCTCGTTCCGTCTTGTTCCTGCATGACAACGCCTCTGCATACTCCGCCTTCCTCTATAATATCCGTCATCGTCGTATATTCAAAAATCTCTACATTGTCAAGCTCTTTCACCCGAGCCAAAAGTTTTCCCGTAATTTCTTTTCCTGTAATATCCTCATGAAATAAAATCCTCGGACTTGAATGCGCCCCTTCTCTTGTATACTCATATGTACGAGAAATATCACTGTCACCGATCACATCATCACTATGCTCTGTCCTGCGTTCAAATTCAACGCCGTACCCGATCAGTTCCCTGATGATCTCCTGCGAACTGCGGATCATAATATCGACCGATTCTTTTCGGTTCTCATAATGCCCCGCACGCATCGTATCTTCAAAATAACTGTCATAATCACTTTCATCGCGCAAAACGCAGATTCCGCCCTGTGCCAAAAATGAATCGCTGCTCTCCAGATCCGCTTTGGTAATCATCATAATTTTAAAATCCCGCGGCAGATTCAATGCCGCAAATAATCCTGCGACTCCTGTTCCGACAATGACCACATCGACCTGATCTTGTTTTTCTTTTATTTTTTCCATATCCACTTCCCTTAGCGCCCCTAATCTTACCTTACTATTCCTTAATTATATCTTTCATTTTCACCTGTTATTTTGCCAGATCAAGCATCTTTTCCAACGGTTTCTTTGATTCGGCACGAAGAGCTTCGTCCATCTGAACTTCATTTTCACCTGTTCTCAAAACATGAGCGATCTTTTCCAGAGTGATCATTTTCATATCTTCACAGACCGGTTCTGTTTTTGTAAAATAGAACTTTTTATTCGGATATCTTTTTTCAAGCTCATATCTCACACCGTTTTCCGTGCAGATGATAAATTCCTCAGCGTCGCTCTTCCCCGCACGATCAATAATGCCGGACGTGCTTCCGATATAATCCGAAAGATCAAGAAGCGACTGCGGACATTCAGGATGCGTCAGCACTTCCGCTTCCGGATGCTCCGCTTTCGCCTGCTTTAACTCCTCTATCTTTACCGTCTCGTGAATCGGACAATATCCTTCGTTGTATACAAAATTCTTCTCCGGCGTCTGCTCCGCCACAAAATGCGCCAGATTTCTATCCGGAATAAAGAAAATGTTTTTGTTAGGAAGTGCCTTTACAATCCGAACCGCATTTGCCGAAGTTACGCATACATCCGATAATCTTTTCAGTTCTGCCGTTGAATTAATATAGCAGACAACCGCAAGATCATCATACTTCTTCCGCATCGCACGGATCGTCTCCTCATCTGCCATATGCGCCATCGCACAGTCCGCTTTTGCATCCGGCATAAGAACCGTCTTCTGGGGATTCAGCACTTTCGCACTTTCGCCCATAAACGAAACGCCGCAGAACACAATCGTCTGCTCCTCCAACTCTACCGCCACCTTGCTCAGGTAAAAAGAATCGCCGATATAATCTGCAATTTCCTGAACTTCCGGTCTTACATAATAATGCGCCAGTATGACCGCGTTTTTTTCCTTCTTCAACTGTTCGATCTCTTCTCTAATCGTCATTCGTATACCCTTTCCCGCATGAAATCCATACGCCTTTGTTTCTGTCGTGATGCTCATTATAACACTTGAGTTTACAAATGACAAGACAGTTGTGCCGCTCGCCTTTTTCTGCCCGGTATATTGATAATTTCTTTATTCTTCTACATACATCCGATTATATATGTCAAGGATATAATCCTTAGATTAATTTTACTCCTTATCATTCGTAATCTTTAATCGGAAGTCCGTGCTTCGCTCTTATCTCATCCAATCCCATCTGTATCCTTTCATCCGGATCATTGTCAAGACTAAGCAATAGAGAAATGTCATCTACCCGGCCATTGCCGGACAGCAATTCCGGGGCATAACCCCACACTTCAATAGCTGCACCTCCAAAATCTTCAAACTCCCTCTTTGATATGATGTATTCCACAGGGATTGTCGATGCCATTCTTGAGGATACAGCAATCCCCCTATCTAATTCTTTCGCCCCCACCATCGATATAGAAGAAAGCGCTTTTACACCGCTTTGAAGAAATTGCGATCTTGATAATCCTGACAGCTTATCGTTCACATATATGATACGCTTTACCGGAGATTTCATCCTACAGTACGCTTTCCTTAAGAATTCCGGTTTGTCAAACTGATGAAGAATACACTTATTTGTACCTTCATTTTTTGTTGCAATGAGTCCCGATTCAGTCAAATCTCTGATTGCTCTGCTGCAGGTTGCTTTTGAAAGTCCAAGTTTTTTTGCCAACTCTGTCTGATTTACATTTTCATTTCGTCCGATATAGTAATATAAGTAAAGAAATACAAGCTGTGTACCTGGCGCCATAGTTTCCTCTACCCGGAAAACAGGCGCACATTTTTCATAAAAAAAGCAGCCCCAAAAAGGCAGATAAATCTGCTGTGTTTCAGCTATGAAAGGAATTCTGTTTTCTACCAAATTTCGACGCTGTTGTGCAGTAAGACCGTCTAAATACAGTGCGCACGGCTCAGTACATAAACTACAAAAATTAGCAAACTGCTTTTTCAAAGACGGAAGACGCCAAAAATCATTATTCGGCGACAACAATACACATCTGTGTTCATCCCATGATAAAAGCCAAATGTTGTAATTATCCCGGATATAAACCGGCATATGCTCTAAGTATTCATATGGTGTAACCATAATGTTTTCACCCAATATTGATTTCAGAAACTCAAACATATCTCCCCTCCTTTTGAATCTTTCTATAAGTTTCACTATATTTTGATTATATCAGTATTAATGAAACAATACAACTTTCAATGAAACATTCATTAAACTTCCTTGTAACTGTAGTATTGAATGTTTTGCTGATAAATATGAATAAAAACAAAAAAATCCCGAAAAACATTAGTCTTTCGGAATCTCTCAAGAGGCGCAGACCGGATTTGAACCGGTGAATCAGGGTGTTGCAGACCCACGCCTTACCACTTGGCTACTGCGCCTTATTCATATATATACTACACATAGTAAAATAATATGCATAGTTTTATCATTCTTTTCACAACAATACTTCTGTTGTCCGAATGATAAATGACCCCGACGGGAATCGAACCCGTGTTACCGCCGTGAAAGGGCGATGTCTTAACCGCTTGACCACGGGGCCATTGTTTTCTAGTTCTGTAGCAGAACCGTTTTTAATACTATCATATAACTTTTATAATTGCAAGTCTTTTTTTCTTATTCTGTCAAATTTTTTCTGTACATTTTTTCTGTAAAGTGAATTGTAAAAGTAAATTCCACTTATTTCTACCCTTTTCCATTGCAAAAATAACAACACATACAAAAGGGGATATAACCGAAATCATATCCCCCTGCAAGTTTTAATATTTCACATTATGAAACTTAAACTACTGTTTTATTTTTTTCTTTTAACTCTGACTACAGAAACTCCTGCCATCAGCGCTGCGGCCATAAGCATCATCATGAACAACGCTGTTAACGGTGTCGCGTCACCTGTCTGCACTGCGCCCGGTTTCACTTCCGGTGTTGCCGGTTTCTCCGAAGCCTGTCCTTCTTTTGTCTTTACTTTCACAGAAGCTGCCGCAGATTTATTTCCTGCTTTGTCAAATGCCACAACTTTGATCGTATACTCTGTATTTGGAGCAAGTTTTACAATCTCTGCCGTAAGAACATCACTGTTCACAGTATCGATTGATTTTCCATTTACAAAGATTTCATATCCAGCCACTCCTACATTGTCTTTGGATGCTTTCCACTCGATCTTAACTGTTGTGTCTGTCGTTTCTGTTGCTTTCAGATCAGACGGTACTGTAGGTGCTTCTTTATCGCTCGGCTGCGGATCCGGTTTTTCCGATTTCTCAACCAATGCTTTTTCAGCATTTTCAAACGTTCCTCTCAAGTCGGCAAATTCATTGGCAGAAACATTTGTCAGATCACGTTCAAGAAGCGCTTTCAAATTATCGTATGCTTCTTTGTATGGCTTATATGTTTCTTCCGTATATTTTGACTCATCTTTCAACTGAATTCCTTCTATATACGCTTTCAACTCAGCTTCGTTCGCTCTGAGAACAAGAGCTTTGATTGCTTCATCAAGAGTTTTCACAGCCTCTTTCATCTGCGCTTCGTCTCCACTGCTAAGAGCTTTTTCCGCTTTTGCTATCTCTGCCCCTAAGTTCGCATAACTATCTTTTGTATAAGTATCTTTCTTCTCTTCAAGCCCTTTTGCCGAAGCGATCAGCTCACTAAGCTGTTTTTCTGTTTCATCCGGAACTTCTATCGTCTCCAAGCCTTTTCTTGCCGCCTTCAGCTCTTCAACTGCCTGTGCAAATTCATCCGGATGAGCCTGCGGTTCTTTAGCAATCAATGCATCCAGTTCCGCCTTTTCTGCCGCAAATTTATCCCATGATTCTTTTGTATACACTTCATATGGATTCTTTGTAGCATCGATCAGATTCTGCGCAGACTCTGATTCAAGAACCGCCATTTCCATATTGGTCGGATCATATACGAGAGCCGCCTTTGCCGCTTCCAGATCTGCAAGTACTTTTTCTACATCTGCAATCGATGTGTTCTCTGCATTTTCTGCCGATGCCGCCGTCTCAACTGCATTCAATGCCGCCTTGTACGGGCGCCATGTTCTTGCCGTATAATCTTTTGCAGCTTCATCTTTTATCGCTTCTTTCAAAGCAGCCTCAAGCAATGATATATCGCCTTTTAATTTTTCTTTGTCGTTATCTGCAACTTTCGCGTTCTTGATTGCCTGAACTGCACGGTCTACACTGCCCTGACCTGCTCCGGCGCTTTCAGTTACTGCTTTACCTGTCTCAACAGCCGCCTTGTATGCCTCCACACTGTCTTTTGTCCATTTGGATGTGTCAAGTGTTTTCGCCTCTTCGATCAACGCATTCAACTCTGCTTTGTCAACCGAAACCGACTCTGTTTTTGTAATAAACATTTCTGTAAGACCAAGTTTTGTGTTTTTCCACTCGATCTTAATATCAAGAAGAACTTTATCTGAAGGCAGAACATATTCGTTCACTGTCTGTGTCAATGTTCCGACTTTTTGCCATTCTCCTGCTTTATCCAATGTTCTTACGCTTACGTCTGCTTTTGAAACAGCGTCCGCTCTCTGAATAATCTTGATCATGTTGCGCTCGTTGTTATCTGACACATGATAAACAAGAGAACCGCTCTCTTCTGCCGGAATGAACGCTGTTGCAAGATTCATATCTGACATATAAGAGAATTTGCCGTTTTGTGTATCGAGACATGAGCTTTCATATGTCGGATCGTTTTCGCTCGGAACATACGCTCCGTCGTTGATCTCAAGCTCGCTGAAGCGAACCCACTTGTCAGAACCGACTTTTGTTCTTGTCACCTCGAATTTCAGGTAACGTGCATCTTTGTTAATATTTGTTACTTCTTTTGTATTGTAAGAAGTTTCATGATTCGGAAGCACCGCTCCGATCTCATCTGTATTATCCGCTTCTCCTTTGTTAGGTCCGTCCTGTGAGCCGAGAGTCATGATTTCTTCCCATGTCTTTCCGTCTGTAGATACAGAGAATTTACCATGTCTGATATAGTCATGCTCGCTATCCTCGCAGACAGCTTTGAACTTATCGAAGTGGATTGTCTGTCCGAGATCGTATACGAACCAAACGCCTTCGTTCTGTGATGTCTGATAAACAGCCTCCGTTGCTCTGTTTCCGTCGAACGCTTTCTCAGGATCTGTGATCGTATAATTGCTGCTCTGTGAATGCAGTGATTTTCCTTTGAACTCTACCGTATTTACAACAAATTGTTTCAAATTGAATTTCACATCATCATTCGTCTTGTTGATCAATCTGATATATCTTGCATCTCCCGGTTTATTCGCATCATATGTTGTCCACTCATATGCATTGAGAGACGTTTCAAGGGTAAGCTTGTCTGCATTTTCAAGATTCTTCTGAATATCTTTAATCTCATGAATGCGGTCTAATTTTAAGCCGATATACTGATCTTTCTTTAAAGTAATATCATTCTTAGCTTCGATTTCAGCGCTTTCATCCAACAGATTTGCTCTGTATTCTTTGTAAGCGTCTACGTTTGTGTAAACTTTCGAGTTAAACCATACTTTAGAGTCAACGTCAAATTCTCTGATTGCAAACCAGTTTTTCTGTGTCGCATTATTCTTGATACGAACATACTGCGCCTGAATATCTTTGTCAGATACATCGATCTCTATCGTATGTTTGTTTTCAAATGTTGCAATCTTTGTCCATTTCTGACCGTCAGCCGACCACTCCAGATCACAATTTTGCATATAATCCCCATCGCTCTCAGTTCTTCCCTGAACAATCTTGATCTTTCCAAGCGTGATCTTCTCGGACAGCTTCACTCCAAAATAATCTCCTGCGATCATAGAGTCACCGTTTGTAGCATCTCCCTGTCTTACATTGTAATGTACGCTTGTGCCTTCATCACCGTCGATTGCATTATTTTCGTTTCCATTATTGTAAACAGTCCAACCTTCTGTTGTACGGATCACTTCTTTTGTAAACGTATCTGCCGCTCCCGGCTGCAAGTCTACTTTGAACTCACGCATAGAAGGCCATTTATTAGATCCTCCGACTCTCGAGCACTCATAACGAACTGCCGTAACGTTCTCGATTTCAAGTCCTGCCACATCAACTTTCGCAGCATATGGACCATATTCTTTTCCAGATTCTAATTCTTTCCATTCATCAGAACCTTCTGCCTGATATTTCAGTTTTGCGTATCCGAATGTATCATCCGGTTTCTCTTTTCCTGCGCCGTTTTCGATGTGTACGCCGTAAATCTTCGTCGGTTTACTGAAGTTCACCTGATAATACTGTCCGACACCTTCTGCTCCGTTGTACCATGCATATGTGCCGCTGTTGCCGTCAATAATATCTGCCGGTTTCCCGCTCTGCCATGTCTTAAAGCTTGCCTCTGCCGTAATCTCTAACGGTCTTTCAGCATCGCCTGCCACATAGTCGTTCATCGGATCTGACAATGCCGCTTCCAATGTTTTCGCCAACGGAATCAAATGTGTAGATCCCGGAGTTACGACTGCCGGAGACGCATTGTACATCGCTTTTGTATATGTCTGGGATGAAGCATAACTTCCCGAGCCTGACGTATACAGGTCAAATGCAGTTCCCATATCCTTTTTCTGCATTGCATCCTGTGCCTGTGCAAAAGAACGGATTGCCGTACAGAGATCTTTCAAAGAGTTTGTAAACGGAAGGATTTCTGCTTTCATTGCCTCGTTTGTGCTCTTTGCATGGAAACCGTCGCAAGCTTCAATGATTGTTGTCATCTCTGCCACAAGCTGCGTTGTTGTTGCCTCTTCTACGTTTCCTGCTGCAAGCTGTGTCTTATAAGTATTGATCAGACCCTGAATTTCTTCTGACTCCGGCAATACAAGTCCGTGTCCGTTCGGTTCCGGGTTAGACATATGTTTCGCAAGTGTATGAAGCTCTTCAGATGCATTTTCATCAATATACGCAAATGAATCCGCCCAGCTCTTATCCATATCAAATCCTGCGATATTCCAGCTATAATCCGCAACTGCGAAGATTGCCGGTTTTGATACTTCCGATTCCTGCATCGGGTTTGTCACCGCTCCTGCAAGATCTTCCGGATTTACATCCGTTTTAAGCTGCACACCTTTACCCATCATAAGACGTCCATGATTAATGTCGTTTACAGGCCAGTTGAGCCAGAATAGTGGGGCACGACGTTTCTGACCGTCTGTCGTTCTATAGGATCTGAAGTGATCGAGTGTTGCCTGCTCGATCGGTTTACATACTGCTTCTCCTGTCCAGAAGATCTTGATATCTTCCGGGAATCCTTTGTCATACTCATTCAGCTCTGCATAATTGCCGCCTGTACCGCCTGACTGCCAGGAATGGTTATATCCTGCCGGACAGAATACGGTGTCATATACATCGCCTTTTTCTTTTGCCCATTCGGATACTTTTGTCATCATGTTGATCACGATTGTTCTCGGAAGACTTCCGACGTCGTCGCCGAGCACTCCGAACTGACGCACGCCTGCATCGTACAACTGATCAAACTTGTTCAGAAGCGCCTGAATCTCCTGATCCGCCTGCGCCTGATTAAATCCTCCCATAAACGGGTGGGCTGTCCAAACAAAACGGCACTTAGAATCGTTTCCGACTTTTACCATTTCCTTGATCTTTGCCAGTTCTTCTTCCGGGTATAAATCACGCCATTTTCCTTTGTGATACTCATCGTCTTTCGGAGCAAAGATATAAGACGTCATCTTATAATCTCCGCCGAATCTCATAAGAGACATTCTGTCCTCATTCGACCACGGAAGTCCGTAATATCCTTCGATAAATCCACGGATATTTACATCTGCATAATCTCTCATCTCAAAGTTGCGGATCGTAGTTCCGTCCATCTGATTGAAGATATGCTTCAAAGATGTGATGCCGTAAAATACCGCATCTGTATCTAATCCGAGGATTACGATCTCATCCTTATTAGATGCGAGAAAATAAGAACCGTGATGGTCAAACAAAGATTTATCTACTTTGTAATGCTCCTTCACATATTTATCTACATATCCGTCAGAACCGTAGATACCTGCGAGGATATTCGTCTTGCCGTCAACTTTTTTATCTGTAACGGCAGCGCTCTCACTCTTGCCTTTGATCGAAAGAACTTCTGTCATTCGATTCTTTGTCACATCATCAATGCCGGATTCGTAAACAATGTTCACATCCTTAATAATGAATCCCCCATCCTGATAAGTCATCTCATGGGGAGTCGGGTAGATCTGATATTCCACCCCTGAAACTTCTGCAGTCTGCACTGCGTCAGCTTCTTCTGCCTGTACGGTCAACGCCGACGGTGCAGCCGATGTAAGTACAACTGCTGCCGCAAGCAGACCTGCCCACAAGCCTCTTACTGTTTTCATTCTTTTTCTCATACATTTCCCTCTTTTTCTAGTTACTATAGTTGCCCACTATTCCTATTTTCTTATGATATCGCACTTTACATTTCAGTTATTTGCACTTTTTAGCAACCCGTTTGTAATTTATGATAGTTTTCTTTGTATGAGATTTTCTTTTTTGTGCACTATGCTCAGTTTGTTTTTTCCTATTTGTATATATTAACCAATTTATCCTCATTTCTCATAATAAAAACAGAAATCATCAAAAGCAGCAAAAAGTTCCGCAGATGCCAAAACATCCGCGGAACTTTCGCTTAAACAACTTTATTTTCTATTTTGATGATTTTACTTCCACGTTCTTTTTCTCACAACTATAACTGCTGCGCCTGCCGCAAATACGAACAGGAACAAAGCGAACGGAACTGTCTCATCACCTGTCTTCGGAGGTGTCTTGCCATCCTCCTGCTTCGACGGTGTCTGTGGATTTTGCGGTTCTTGAGGTGTCTGACCGCCGTCTTTTGTTACTGTTACCTTCACAGTATCGGTTACTGTTACCGCGTCTGCTCCGCTTCCCTGTGTTGCCGTTACAGTCAGCGTTGCCGTTCCTTTTGCAACCGCCTTAACGTTTCCGTCCTTATCTACCGTTGCAATCTTGTCATCAGAAGACGCCCATGCAAACGTTACGTCTTGCACATCAGCCGGTGTGGTCGTTGCTGTTGCCTTTGCTGTCTCGCCGACTTTCAGTTCTTTTTTATCAACTGACGCTTTCACGCTTTCAAGTACCGGTTTCTCCGGTTCAGGATCTGTTCCGCCGTCTTTTATTACCGTTACATCCACAGTATCGGTTACTGTTACGCTTCCCTGTGTTGCCGTTACAGTCAGCGTTGCTTTTCCTTCTGCAACTGCCTTAACGTTTCCGTCCTTATCTACTGTTGCAACGTCCTCTTTATCTGAGCTCCATGCAAGTGTTACATCTTCTGCATTTTCCGGCGTGATCTTCGCTGTTGCCTTTGTTGTCTCGCCGACTTTCAAATTCGCTTTCTTAACTGACGCTTTCACGCTTTCAAGTACCGGTTTCTCCGGTTCAGGATCTGTTCCGCCGTCTTTTATTACCGTTACATCCACAGTATCGGTTACTGTTACGCTTCCCTGTGTTGCCGTTACAGTCAGCGTTGCTTTTCCTTCTGCAACTGCCTTAACGTTTCCGTCCTTATCTACTGTTGCAACGTCCTCTTTATCTGAGCTCCATGCAAGTGTTACATCTTCTGCATTTTCCGGTGTGAGCGTTGCTTTTGCTTTTGTTGTCTCGCCGACTTTCAGTTCTTTTTTGTCAACTGACGCTTTCACGCTTTCAAGTACCGGTTTTTCCGGCTCTTCCGGTCTATCCGGACGGATGATCGCTCCGCCGTCTTTCGCACCGTAAGCCTCGAACTCGACGATATGATCAGACGTACCCTGATTATTTTCTCTTCCGTTTACATAGACACGGATGTAGCGAGCTGTTACAGGTTCACTGTTTTCTGCGTTCCACATCTCTTTGCCTGCTTCCGTCTCGACATAAAACTCTTCTGTACCTGCACCCAGTTTATGCACGTTATTCTTGTCGGAATTATATACTGTTGTCGTTTTACCTTCCGCAAAGTTTTCGTCTGTACTTAACTGAATGACTGTCGGACCGTATTTTCTTGAACCATCCCAGTATCTTGTCATATGGATCTTGTTCAGTTCATACTCGTCTCCGAGGTCGAACTGCACGTAACGGGAATGGTTCTGGTTATTGCTTGTATCTGTCAGCTCCAGATAATTCGCCTTACTCTTCACGCCGTCGTTTACCATTCTAAACGGTCTGTCTGACTTTTCTGCCACTGCCGCTTTGTCAGTCGCATCATAAGCAGTAACTTTTACTTTCGAATTGTTCTTTGCAAGAACAACATTTTCTTCTGTATCGATCAGATCTTTCACTTCATCATATGCAAGTGATTTGTCGAGAACTGTAATATAAGAAACTTCGTCTTTTGTCAGTCCCGTTGCGAATGTCGTTTCGCCTTTTGCGATCTCCGGATTTGCTTTATCTTCGCTGTATGTGGAAGCAACTACTTTTCCGTCAAGGTAAAGTTTGATCATTCCGTTAATTTCTTTCACAGCGGAGAACTGATGCTCTTTACCATCAGCTACGATTCCTTTTGTCTCGCTTGTGAAGCTGTCGTTTGTTTTATCAACTGTCTTCTGATCATATTTTGATGTGATCTTCATGTCGTTAAACTCAAACGTCAAATATCCTTCACTGTCAATGCCGACTTTATAAGCGCCTTTTTGCTCTGCAAGTACCACATCTTTTGAAGCAGTCTTGATCTTACCTGTTACGGTAAATCCGCCGTGTCCGTCGACAGAGTACTTCTCTTTTGTCGATACAGCTCCGTCTTTCAGATCACCGCTGATCACTCCTGTTATGATGCCGTCTTTAAACACATCATTCTGTGCGCTTACTTTTGAAGTATTTCCGACAGTATCTTTCACGCCGTCTACACTTACCTTCACTGCCTGAGCATCTTTCAGTTCCTTATCCAAAGTCAGTTTCACTGTACGTCTGTCAGCTTTCAGCTCTGCCTTTGTCACTTCGTATCCGGCTACTTTAAACATTCCCGCTTCCGGTGTACGAAGCGTCTCATCAAATTCAACTTCTACTTCTTTACCGTTTCCTTCTACAGAAAGGATTTTCGCAGGAGTTTCATCTTTCTCACCAAACTGCAGGATCAAAACTTCCTTCGGTGCAAGAGTATATGTCACTTTATCGCCGTATTTAAGCGCTTTGTCTGTCTGATGTTTCTGATCTCCTACAACAACCTTTCCGTAAACAGTTCCGAGATCTTCTCCGACGCCGATCAGTCTGTCATAAGTCACTTCATAACTTTGTGCTTCATTCTTCGGATTTCTGATCGAGAGAATTCCCTCTTTTCCGTTCCAGCAGGAATATCCGTAAACATTTCCGTCATTCGGTTTTCCGCCGAACATCTGTGATTTCTGAAGAATGTCGAAATTGTCTTCGATCCATTTTGCCGCTTCCGCGTTGATCTGCCATTTATCGTCGTCAAACATGGAGTAGCTGTAATAATACTCCCAGAATGCCGTTCCTCTCGTTCCGAGCATATACAGGTGATTTCTCAGCTCATCATCTGTATATTCGATATCCGGTCTATTATAAGCATCGTTTGCGGTTAAGCCGTAAACCGGGTCATGGTTATAAAAATACTTGTTCGGAAGCTGCCACTCTCTTTCATTTAAGAAGTTATAATAAGCGTTGTCACGGTATGTAAGCATCGCTTCTTCATCCGTTGCATTAAAGCTATCCGTATAACCTGTATCTCCCGTATTCTGCATCCATACGCTGTTCACCCACTGAACGTGCCACGGGCTCGGGTTTGTGTAAGAAGTCATATTAAGCCAAAGGTCTTTTCCCGCTCTGTTGGCGCGCATATCTTCAAAAATATCCGTCCATCTCTCGTATGTCTCTGAAATCGTATAGAGCGGATTACCTGTTACATAATATTCGGACTTCTCTGTCGATGGCTCTAAGAGCATTCCATCCAGTTTCCAGTAGTTGATATCAAACTTATCCTGATACTCACAGAAAATATCTTTATTCAGCTTCGTCAAATATCTTGCATCGGAAATATTAATATCACTTCCCGACTGTCTGTTTACAGATCCCAAATTATTGTTTGCAATCCACTGAGCTATCTGCGTTTGTGTTCCATATCCGCCTCTCGGTCCAAGCCACAGTCCGAAATTCGATGCAAGCTGATTCACCTGCAGACTGGAGTTGTAAAGCTCATTCGGGAACTTATCGTTGAAATCCCAGAAAGAGCTGTAGTTAATCCATCCATCGTCTACAACATAAGAATCAAGAGGAGATACCCCATACTGTGTGAATCCTTTCTCGATCTCGAAGAAACTCTTCTGAATAATCTCATCTGTAATATTCTTCATGTTGTCGTACCATGAGTTGTACTGCTGACGGAAATCCGTATCTGTCGCGATCGTCTCGATATATTCATAGAAATCGCTCTGTGTCACGCTGTAATCTCTGCTTCGGGCAGCTCCTACGACAGCGTCCCACGTCGTCATCTTTCCGTCTTCGTTCCCTTCGTTATACTCAAACTTATCATCGGATTTCAATGATTTTCCATAGTAGTAACGGATAAAGGAATTAGAATTTTTAATTTTGTTCTCTGTCTCCGGGAACTCACATCCCCAGTACATCGCGCCTACATAGTACGGCTGTCCAAGCTCCAGATAATCGCCTTTCATTCCGCCCATGTCAGGATTGTTTGCCATCGTGTCACTGATCGACCAATATTCCTTAGCTTTCAAATCATCCTGACTGATCTGCATATTTTCCAAGTCGATATAATCGATTTTCGCTTTTTCTGCCTGTCCTTCCCCAACAGAAATATCGAGGCGCTTTCTCATGAAAGAATCTCCGTCTTTCATCGTGATCACTTCTTTGATCGTGTAATCTACACCTCTTACTTTCTTCGGCTCAAACGTAAACGTCAGTGTTTTCACTCCGTCTTTTTCCGTAAGTTGAGGTTCGTCCTGCACCTTCATTTCACTCGTCTTAAGCTGTGTCGCGTTATCCACTACAGGGAACGTCGCTGTATCTTCAAAGAAGTCAAATTCCGAACAGCAGGCTACGTCTTTACTTACATTTGAACCTGACGGATCATAACAGTCAACAAACTCGATACGAACATACCGTGCTGTAACTTTCTCTTTCAGATTTACATATGTTTCTTTTTTATTATCAAAAGAACCTTCGCCAACCAGTTTTGCACCTTCTGTTGTTTTCAGAGCATCGATGTTCTCTCCTGTATAGATTTTATAACCTTTTACATGTCCGCTCACTGTCGGAGTTCCTTGAGCATCTACTCTCTGCTGGTAGCGAAGAGACTGGAACGACTTCTCTGAACCAAAGTCGACATAAATATTATGCGGATATTTTTGCTCATCTTGCGTTCCGCTATTATATTTGGAATGATAATATGTATTATTATCTCCGTCGAACATCTTGTTTGCATCTCCGCCATTCGGCGCTTCATTCTCTGCAACGCTGTCCGCCGTTGCTGTCCATCCCTTTGCATCTAACTTCTGCGTAGGCGCTACGAATCCGCTGTTTTCCCCTTCGGAATTATTGTCAAGCGTGTTGATTATAAACTCTTCACTGCCCGCCTGCGGTGTGAACACAGTCGGAGTCGTTCCGGTACGATAGTTTGTAATCTCTTTTGTTGACAATACTTTTTCCGGACTCACACTGAACGTTCTTGTCAAATATTCGTTTCCGAAAACATAAGAACCGTCAGTCTTTTTAAGAGTTACGACACCGCTTTTCTTCTCGGGTGTCTGCCCCTGTTCTGCAGCAACATCTTCTGCATGAACTGTCTGAGCCATAAACGGAAGAGCTCCGCCGGTTGTCAGCGATACCGCGAGAACCGCAGCCATTCCCTTATGGAACATTCTCTTTTTCATAAACTTCTCTCCTTCTTCTTAAAATATAATGTACGAATGTGCTCACCACATTACTCCCATCATCTTCTAATGATAACACGTCACTCCCGAAATAATATTTACACTTTTTATTACTTATTTTATATTTTTTGCAAATTCTGCTCGAACGGTACGCCTATTCTGAAATCGTCGGTACATTCATTCTGATTTAGCGGTATGCGTTTTCTGCTCAAAGCGGTACGTTTTTCCTTTAT
>ENA-ORNZ01000303-ORNZ01000303.1-human-gut-metagenome-genome-assembly--contig:-NODE-303-length-74496-cov-13.146962_pt1 | contig 74496 bp, 75 predicted proteins | sample MGYA00242124_ERZ509040 | MGnify/ENA primary metagenome ERZ509040 (study PRJEB26280, sample SAMEA2338733) | human gut metagenome | biome: human gut; feature: human-associated habitat; material: faeces... | reverse complement strand
TCATGCACGGTTTGATGAGGGGAAAGAGGGCGGATGCCCTCTAACCTACTCTACAATTAGATGATAGATTCTTACTGTCCATTGCCAGAATCTGAGCCGCCGGTATTGCCGGAATCAGTGCCGCCACCGGTATTACCGGAATCGCCACCGGTATTACCAGAATCGCCACCGGTATTACCAGAATTGCCACTATTATTACCGGAATCAGTGCCGCCGCCAGTATTGCCGGAATCACCGCCGGTACCACCGGTAGTATCCCCATTAGTGCCGGTAGAGTTACCGGAGGAGTTTCCACCTGTTGTACTATTAGAATCGGATTTGTCATTCGAATTTTTTGTACTGTTTGTGGTAGTTGACTTGCTTGCATGTCCGGAACATGTCTCGGTCGGGACAGTATCCGGATCAAACCATTCGGTCTGTGACGGACAGCCGGAACCGGCAAGCTTACCGGAAATTGTACATACGCTCTTCTGAACGAGAGAACCTGGCATCTCGAAGTCTTTGTAGGTAAGTCCCAAAGCTTCATCGATCCGGTTCATGATCTTAGCCCAGATCTTGAAATGATAGTTCCAGCTTCCTTCAGACATTTCCTGGTTACCATCGTAACCCATCCAGATACCACAGGTATAATACGGTGTAAATCCTTCGAACCAGAAGTCACGGTTGTCGGAGGTTGTACCGGATTTACCGGATGCAGGCATATTATTGAGCTGTGCATCGGTTGCAGTACCCTTTGTGACAACATCCTGCATGGCGTTGGTAAGAAGTGCCGCAGTTGTATCTTTGATCACAGTGTGGCTTTCCGGATTGGAGTTGTCGATCAGGACATTACCATCATGATCCAATACCTTTGTGTACAGGGATGGTTTGTTATATACACCGCCGTTTGCAATGGATGCATAGGCTGCTGTCAGTTCATAGTTGTAAACACCATGGGAAATACCACCAAGAGCAAGAGACTCTACAGCATCGTCTTCGGTAAGTGTGGAAAGACCAAATTTCTCGCAGTATTCAAAACCAAGATTGATACCAATCTTATTCAATGTCTTTACCGCAATGATGTTCATGGACTGTTCGATCGCCTGACGGTATGTTACGGTACCTTTATAGTAATCGCCCCACCAGTTATGAACCTGATGATGTTCCAGGTCGTGCTGATAGTAGTATTCTTCATCAACTTCGGTGGTAGCAAGTGTAAGATCTGCGCTGTCCAATGCAGGAGCGTATACGGCAAGAATCTTGAATGTAGAACCTGCGTTACGGGTAGAACCCTTGTATGCGCGGTTCAGTCCACGGTTGGTTGTCTTTTGTCCACGGCCACCGACAAGAGCTTTGATCTGCCCTGTTTTCTGATCGATGATGGTCAGTGAAGTCTGCGGCTGTGGAGAGAGGTTGACGTACTCATCATAGGTCTCGCCATCCTGGAGAAGACTGTTACGGAATGCGTCAATTCTTTCCTGTGCAGCTTCCTGTGATCCGAAGAGAAGTCCTTCATCATCACCGTACTGATCTGCCCCGAATTGTTTCAGGTGTCCGGCACTGTAGTTATCTACCGAGCCATCAGTATGATAGACTGTAAGGGCATAATCAACACCCCAGTCAATATTGGCCGGATAATTGTTGTCATCATTCAATTCTTCATCACAGATGTTCTGCATCGTAAGATTCTGAGTTGAATAAATGGTGAGACCACCGCTGTACAGTGCGTTCTCTGCCTGTGTCTGGGAATATCCAAGTCCGTCTTCTGAGGTGAGATCTTCGATCAGCTGCTCAGACAGGGCATCAACAAAATAAGAGTTGACGGTGTTGGTCTCTTCGATCCGTGTATTTACGTTCTGAATTCTGGAATATACGTCATCTGCCAGTGCCTCATCATGGGCAGCCTGGTCGATCCAGCCCTGATCGAGCATATTATCCAGAACTTTTTTGCGGCGGGTTGCGTTGTCTTCCGGATTGGTAATCGGATTGTATCTTCCCGGATTCTGTGTGATTGCAGCGATGGTTGCAGATTCGGAAAGGTTAAGTTCATTGACATCCTTATTAAAATATCTCTGTGCGGCTGACTGTACTCCCAGACAGTCCTGACCAAGGTTGATCGTGTTCAGGTAGCTTTCAAGGATTGAATCTTTATCAAGCTGCTTTTCAACCTGAATTGCGAGATACTGTTCCTGGATCTTACGTTCCAGCTTTTCTTCAAAAGTGTTTTCATTTACAAAGTCAGGGAAGACATTGTTCTTGATCAGCTGCTGGGTAATGGTACTGGCTCCTTCAGAGAAGTTGCCACCATGAGTGATACCAACAACAAAAGCACGGATAATACCTTGAATATCAATACCGTTATGCTTGTAAAAACGGGAGTCTTCGATTGCGACGAATGCATGCTGCAGATCCTCCGGGATCTGATCAATCGTCTTATATACACGATTGGCACCTGCACCGGTGAATTCGGCTATTGTTGTCGTGCCGTCATCTGCAAGTGCGGTGGACGTATAACCCTGTGGTTTGATGCTGTCAGCTGTAATCTCAGGTGCATTATCAATCACATGCCTGATGATAAAGCCACCTCCGATCGCTGCGAGGATACAGCAGACAAAGATACATAATAGAAAACCTTTAAAAAGGCGAACGCCCAGTTTCTTTTTGTGCATATTCTTTTTCGATGTTATGCGTTTTTGTTTTTTAGAAGCTTTTCGCTTTCCATAATTCATGAATGCTTCCTCCTTCATATTGCAATATTATATCAAACTTGATAATTTAAATAAAGGAAAACTTGAAAACTTCAATGTTCCATTTTACAAAATTAAGAAAAATTTCGGAAATATAGGGAAATTGTAACATTTTTGTAATTTTCTTGCATCTGAAGAAATAGATTTGTATACTGGAAATAGTGAAAATATAAGGAAAATGAAGGGAAAAACGCAGACATGCAGGAAGAATACAAAACAGTATACCGGGGAGGAGAAGGGGAAATTGTTGAAAAGAAATCCCGTTTTATCGCAACGGTAAGACCGGTACACTCAGAAGAAGAAGTACTGGCATTTATAGAAGAAGTGAAGAAAAAATACTGGGACGCAAGACATAACTGTTTTGCTTATGTGATCGGTGTAACAAATCCAACTCTGAGATGTAGTGATGACGGGGAGCCTGCAGGTACAGCAGGAAAACCGATGCTGGATGTGCTTACAGGGGAAGGTCTTCACGATACGGCGGTTGTTGTGACCAGGTATTTTGGCGGGACGCTTCTGGGAACAGGTGGTCTGGTGCGGGCTTATCAGGGAGCAGTAAAGGAAGGTCTTCAGGCAAGTACTGTGATCACAAAGCGCCTGGGTTACCGGTATGAGATTGGAACGGATTATACCGGACTTGGGAAGATCCAGTATATCCTCGGACAACGGCAGATCAGTGTGCAGGATACACAGTATACGGATAAAGTGCTGATGAAAGTGATTCTGCCTTATGATCAGGAGCAATGTGTGGTTTCCGAGATTACAGAGGGAACAAATGGACAGGCTGTGATCGAAAAAGGAGACAGCTGCTATTTTGCGGAGGATGGAAAAGAAATCCTGGTTTTTGAGGAATAGAACAGGAAAAAGAACCCCTATACAGAACGGAGAATCCGTTCTGTATAGGGGTTTTAATGTCTTAATATACAGGAGGAACTGCAGAGAGCAGGTTCTCTGTATGAGCTTATTGGTTTACTGGAATTCCGGTTCGATCAGACCGTAGGTTCCATTCTTTCTCTTATATACGACATTGACTTCGTCTGTCTCAGCATTGCTGAATACGTAGAAGTTATGTCCGAGAAGTTCCATCTGAATGCAGGCATCCTCCGGGAACATTGGTTTGATGCCGAAACGTTTGGTACGGACGATCTCAATCTCGTCTGACTCTGCTGCCGAAGTATCGGATTCAATAAATTCCTGACGGAAATCATGTCCGCCCTGCTGTTTTGCAATCAGTTTGGTTTTATACTTTCTGAGCTGACGCTCGATAATTTCTTCTACGAGATCAATGGATACATACATATCGCTGCTTTCCTGCTCGGAACGGATAATGTTTCCTTTTACAGGGATCGTAACTTCGATTTTCTGACGTTCTTTTTCTACACTGAGTGTAACGATAATGTCAGTTTCAGGAGTAAAATACTTTTCCAGTTTTCCTAATTTCTGTTCTACAGCCTGTCTGAGACCAGGTGTGATGTCAATGTTTCTTCCGCTAATGATAAAATTCATACAGCTCAACTCCTTTTTTCTCATATTTCTCATAGTATGTACGGAGATAAGTGCATCTATAAGAGCTTGACCGGCAGGATGTATAGATAGTTTTTATATCCTTCCGGCTATAGCTACATTATACTCTATCATAGGGGAGAGATGCAATGGTAAATGCAAAAAAATTATTAAAATTCTGTAAAGAAAACTGAATTATCAGAAAATTCTGTCAATGTATGGAGCGGATTACTTCGATACGACTGATCTTGCCGTTATGCATTTTGGCAACGCGCAGACCAAAATTGTCGAAGAATGTACTTGCACCAACACCAATTTCTGTTTTTTCCTGTTCAAATCTTTTAGTGATCACGTCATATAAGGTTTGTTCATCTTCATACGGAATATGGACGTGCAGGATGCTGTTTACAATCCGTGCTTTTGTAGTAGCACGGAAAATGATTTTTTCAGATTCATCAAATTCAATAAAAAGGAACTTTCTGGTTGCAAATAAAAGTGCGATGGAGATCACACCGATCAGGCTGGATACCGGATTATTATGTGCCATGATCACCTGTCTGGCGATGGCAAATAACAGCACCTCAAACACAGTGGAAGGCTTGTGCTGATAAAGCATACGGATCAGCTCGACACCAATGATCAGATTGAAACAGGTTTCTACCAGGTCTTCGTAATTTGGATAAATATTCAGATCCGGAACATTTGGCATGGACAGGATCAGCTGGACAAGCAGAATGATGATTCCGGCAGCCAGAACGAATGAAATGATAAATTCCAGAAGTACGGTCAGCTTATGGAGTGCTGCGTTTAAGTATTTTTTCATAAAAAATCCCCCTTGTTCGTTGTATACAAAGATTGTAACGGATACAAGGGGGAAGTGTAAAGAAAAATCTATAGTTTTTTACTGGAAATTGCTTCTCTTACGGAGTTTCGGATCCAGAATCTTTTTACGGATACGCAGGCTCTTCGGTGTGACTTCCAGAAGTTCATCGGTATCGATGAAATCAAGTGCTTCTTCCAGACTGAGGATTCTCGGCGGAGTAAGCTTTAAGGCTTCATCAGCACTTGAAGAACGGGTATTGGTAAGGTGTTTGGTCTTACATACATTCAGTTCGATATCATCTGTCTTCGCATTCTGACCGATTACCATACCGGAGTAAACCTTTTCACCAGGTCCGATGAAGAGTGTTCCACGATCCTGTGCGTTGAACAGACCGTAAGCTACAGCTTCACCTGTCTCGAAGGCGATCAGGGATCCCTGGCTTCTGTACTGGATATCTCCTTTATACGGAGCGTAGCAGTCAAAGGCTGTGTTCATGATACCGTTACCTTTTGTATCGGTCAGGAATTCTCCACGATAACCGATCAGACCTCTTGACGGGATGGAGAATTCAAGACGGGTGTATCCGCCATTAGACATTCCCATGTTGCGGAGTTCGCCTTTTCTCTGGCTTAATTTATCAATAACTATACCTGTAAATTCATCCGGTACATCAATGTATACGGTTTCCATTGGCTCGAGCTGCTTGCCGTTTTCGTCTTTTTTGTAAAGAACTTCGGCTTTGCTGACTGCGAATTCATAACCTTCACGACGCATGTTTTCAACGAGGACGGAAAGATGAAGCTCTCCACGTCCGGATACCTTGAAGCTGTCTGTGTTGTCTGTCTCTTCAACACGAAGGCTGACGTCTGTATTCAGTTCACGGAACAGACGGTCACGGAGGTGACGGGAAGTGACGAATTTACCCTCCTGTCCTGCAAACGGACTGTCGTTGACAACGAACTGCATTGCGATCGTAGGCTCGGAAATCTTCTGGAATTCGATCGGAACCGGATTGTCCGGCGAACAGATCGTATCACCGATGGAAATATCTGCAATACCGGAGATTGCAACGATAGAACCGATGCCTGCTTCTTTTACTTCTACTTTATTCAGACCGTCAAATTCATATAATTTGCTGATCTTTACTTTTTTCTGTTTGTCCGGATCATGATGGTTTACAACAACTACATCCTGGTTGACAGAAATCGTTCCGTTATCGACTTTTCCAACACCGATACGGCCAACGTATTCATTGTAATCGATGGTACTGATCAGCATTTGTGTACCTGCATCAGGATCTCCTTCCGGAGCCGGGATGTAATCCAGGATGGTCTCAAACAGAGGAACCATGTCTTTCGGTTCATCGTCGATATTGTAAGTTGCATATCCGTCTCTTGCAGAAGCAAAAAGGAACGGGCAGTCAAGCTGTTCGTCAGATGCGCCCAGATCGATGAGAAGTTCAAGAACTTCATCGATAACTTCATCCGGACGTGCTTCCGGACGGTCGATCTTGTTGATACATACGATAACCGGGAGCTTCAGTGCAAGAGCTTTTTTCAAAACAAATTTGGTCTGTGGCATGGCACCTTCAAAAGCGTCAACCAGAAGAACCACTCCATTGACCATCTTAAGGACACGTTCTACTTCTCCGCCGAAATCGGCATGTCCAGGAGTGTCAATGATATTGATCTTTGTATTTTTATAAACAACTGCAGTGTTTTTGGAAAGAATGGTAATTCCACGTTCACGTTCGATATCGTTGGAATCCATTACTCGTTCGGCTACTTCCTGATTTTCACGGAAAACACCGCTCTGTTTTAAAAGTTCATCTACTAATGTTGTTTTACCATGATCAACATGGGCGATGATAGCAATATTTCTAATGTCTTCACGTTTTGTCTTCATATTCTCAAAACCCTTCTTATTACCTATTTAAAGTTACAACCCGTATAGTTTATCACATTTTGAAAAATTTACAAGTAGAAAGAAAAAAATTTGACTTTCTGCAAAAAAAGAGGTTACTTTTTGTTCTAAAAACTGGAAAAGCTTCATAGATTAGATAGTGATCAAGAGTAAGAACGCGGTAAAATACGCCTGCGAAGAGGAAGGAGATTTACATTATTATGTCAGATAAGATTATTGAAAATAACCAGGTAACGATCATGGGAAAGGTAGCAACTGAATTTTCATTCAGCCATGAGGTCTTCGGAGAAGGCTTTTATATGGTAGAGGTAGAAGTGAAAAGACTGAGCAATTCAGAAGACCGTATTCCGCTGATGATCTCAGAGAGGCTGATCGACGTGACACAGGATTATACCGGAGAGTATATTATGGTGCACGGACAGTTCCGCTCTTACAATCGGCATGAAGAGCAGAAAAACCGTCTGGTATTATCCGTATTTGTACGGGAGATTTCCTTTATGGAAGAAGAACCTGACGGGACAAAGACCAACAGTATCTGGCTGGATGGCTATATCTGCAAGGAACCGATCTACCGGAAGACACCGCTTGGAAGGGAGATCGCAGATCTTTTGCTTGCGGTTAACCGCCCATATGGAAAATCTGATTACATTCCATGTATCTGCTGGGGGAGAAATGCAAGATATGCTTCCGGCTTTGAAGTGGGAGAGCATGTACAGCTTCTGGGAAGGATCCAGAGCAGGGAATATGTAAAACGGATTTCAGATACCGAGACAGAAAAGAGGGTTGCTTATGAAGTTTCGGTCAGTAAACTGGAAAAGACTCTGATTGACAGTGCCTGCATTTAATGCTAAACTTAATTTGATCGTTTGGTATTATAAAGCAACATGTCAGGAGGAATATTATGGCTATATTTACAGGATCAGGAGTGGCACTTGTAACGCCGTTTCATGAGGACGAGAGTATAAATTATGACAAACTGGATGAAATGCTGGACTACCATTGTACACATGGGACCGACAGTATTATCATCTGCGGAACAACAGGTGAATCTTCTACTTTATCAGAAGAAGAGCACATGGAATGCATCAAATTTGCAATCGAGCGTGTCAAGGGAAGAATCCCGGTGATCGCAGGTACCGGTTCCAACAGTACCTACACAACGATCCAGATGTCAAAAGAGGCAGTAGAAGACGGTGCAGACGGACTGTTGCTTGTAACACCATATTATAACAAATGTACACAGGACGGACTGATCGCACATTATACCGCTGTTGCAAAAGAAGCAAAAGCACCAATCATCCTTTACAGTGTGGCGAGCCGTACCGGTGTGAATATTGCTCCGGAGACAGTTGCAGCTTTACATAAAAATATAGAGAATATTGTTGCGGTAAAAGAAGCATCAGGCAATATTTCCCAGATTTCAAAGATCATGCAGCTGACAGATGGCAAGATCGATCTGTATTCAGGCAATGATGACCAGATCGTACCGCTCCTTTCTGTTGGAGGAAAGGGTGTCATCTCAGTTCTTGCGAACGTGGCTCCGCAGTATACACATGACATCTGTGCAAAGTTCTTTGAAGGAGATGTCAAGGGAAGCTGTAAGATGCAGCTGGATGCGATTCCGCTGATCGAGAAGTTATTCTGTGAAGTGAATCCGATTCCGGTCAAAAAGGCTTTAAATCTGATGGGATGGCAGGCAGGTCCTCTGCGTATGCCTCTGACAGAGATGACAGAAGCGCATACAGCACAGCTTGCAAAAGAACTGGAAGCATTTGGAATCAAACTGGCATAATAAAGGGTCAGATTATAGAGAAAAGGGACTGACTGGAGTATCCATCAGTTCCTTTTGTGCTATACAGGAATTTGTGAAAAGATACACAAGAACATAGAGACAACAAGGAGGAATACAAAATGGTTAAGGCAATTATGCATGGATGTAACGGAAAAATGGGACAGGTGATCTCAGGACTTGTAAAGGAGGATGATGTGATCGAGATCGTGGCAGGTATTGATAAATTTACCGGGATCGAGAATCCGTACCCGGTATTTACAAGCCTTGCAGAGTGTGATGTGCAGGCAGATGTTGTGATTGATTTCTCAAACGCAGCAGCAGTTGATGAGCTTCTGGATGTATGTGTGGAGAAAACTCTTCCTGTTGTTCTTTGTACAACAGGACTTTCTGAGGAACAGCTTGCAAAGGTGAAAGAAGCAGGAGAAAAAGTTGCGGTTCTCCGTTCTGCAAACATGTCACTGGGAGTCAATCTTTTGATGAAGCTTTTAAAGGATGCAGCAAAGGTTCTTGCTCCGGCAGGCTTTGATATTGAAATTGTAGAAAAACATCATAATCAGAAAGTTGATGCTCCAAGTGGAACAGCGATCGCACTTGCAGATTCAATTAATGAAGCGATGGCTGACCAGTATGTCTACAATTATGACCGCAGCCATGAACGAAAAAAACGTGAGAAAAACGAAATCGGGATCGTTGCAGTACGTGGAGGTACGATCGTTGGACAGCATGACGTCATCTTTGCGGGGGCAGATGAAGTGATCGAATTCCACCACACTGCATATTCAAAAGCAATTTTTGGAAAAGGTGCAGTTGAAGCTGCCAAATTCCTGGCTGGAAAACCGGCAGGAATGTACGATATGAGTGATGTGATCGGACTGTAAGCAGAAAAAGCTTTTATACAAGAGGGAGGAAGTTATGAAAGCATTAGAGGAGAAATATCTGGAAGGGCTGTCGGAATTATTTCCATCAATCGCAGCTGCGTCCACAGAAATTATTAACTTACAGGCAATCGTGAATCTTCCAAAAGGAACGGAACATTTTCTGACGGATATTCACGGAGAATATGAAGCGTTTGCACATGTGCTGAAGAACGGATCGGGTTCGGTAAAGCGCAAGGTCGATGATGTATTTGCAAACACAATGAGCAGCCGGGACAAGCAGACACTGGCAACCTTGATCTACTATCCACGGGAGAAGATGGAGCGGATCCGGGAAGAAGAACAGAATATGGATGACTGGTACAAGATCATGCTGTACCGGCTGATCGAGGTAGCAAAACGTTCGGCGAGCAAATATACCAGATCGAAGATCAGAAAAGCACTCCCGAAGGATTTTGCATATGTGATCGAGGAACTGATCACAGAAAAGTCAGGAATGACAGATAAGGAATCATATTATAATTCGATCATCAGTACAATTATCCAGATCGGAAGAGCGGAGGAATTTATTGTAGCCTTGTGTGAACTGATCCAGCGTCTGGTTGTGGATCACCTGCATATTGTCGGTGATATTTACGACAGAGGTCCGGGACCGCATCTGATCATGGACAAGCTGATGGAGTATCATTCGGTGGACATCCAGTGGGGGAATCATGATATCCTGTGGATGGGAGCGGCAGCGGGGCAGAAATGCTGTATTGCGAATGTAATCCGTATCTGTGCCCGCTATGGGAATCTGGATATTCTGGAGGATGGATATGGGATCAATCTGCTTCCACTTGCAACTTTCGCATGGAAACAGTATGCAAAAGATCCCTGTGAATGCTTTTTATTAAAAGGGCAGGACAACTGCAAACCACAGGAGCTGGAACTGAATATGAAAATGCACAAGGCAATTTCTGTTATCCAGTTCAAAGTAGAAGGACAGGCAGCAGAGCTTTATCCGGAATTTGGTTTCCAGAGAAGAAACTTTCTGGATAAGATCAACTACGAGGAAGGGACTATAACGATAGGAGGAAAAATCTATCAGCTTCTGGATGATTATTTTCCGACCATAGATCCGAAGAATCCATATCAGCTTTCAGCTGAAGAAGAAGAGATCATGAACCGCCTGGTGAAAGCGTTCCAGAGCTGTGAAAAATTGCAGCGGCATATGCGTTTTCTTTTGAACAAAGGAAGTCTTTATAAGATTTACAATTCCAATCTGCTGTATCACGGCTGTGTTCCACTGAATGATGACGGATCACTCAGAAAGGTAAAGATATACGGTAAAAGCTATCAGGGAAGGACTCTTTATGATGTGATGGAATCCTATGTGAGAAAAGGATTTTTTGCGGTAGATCCGGATGAAAAGAAAAAAGGGCGTGACCTGATGTGGTATATCTGGCAGGGTGCGAATTCTCCTCTTTTCGGCAAAGATAAAATGGCGACCTTTGAGCGTTATTTCCTTGCAGAAAAGGAGTTGTGGAAAGAGAAAAAGAATGCGTATTATCTTCTTCTTGAAGATGAAAATGTGATGAACGGAATTCTGGATGAATTTGGCCTGGACAGAGAAATTTCCCATATCATCAACGGACATGTTCCGGTGAAAACGAAAAATGGAGAGAATCCGGTCAAATGTGGTGGAAAAGTGCTTGTAATTGATGGCGGATTTTCAAAAGCGTACCAGAAAGAAACCGGAATTGCAGGATACACGCTGATCTATAATTCCTATGGACTGATCCTTGCGGCGCATGATCCGTTTGAATCGACGGAGGCAGCTATTGAAAAAGAAAGAGATATTCATTCGGACAGTGTGATCGTAAAACGGACACTCGAACGCAAGACGGTAGGAGATACTGATGTTGGAAAAGTACTGAAGGAACGGATCGCGGATCTGGAGGCATTGCTGGATGCTTACAGAAGTGGTCAGATCATCGAAAAAATTTAAAAATAAGTATAAAAATCCTTTTTCTGCGGATAGTAATAGTACAAGTATTTTACAGAAAAAGGAGAATTACAACATGCAATATCTAAGAAGAATGGTTCTGGTTTTTACCTGTGTGATGCTGATGGGAGGAATTACGGCGTGTGGAAATGGTGATAACGCTGCAAATCCGGATACGAATACCGGTGGGACGAATCAGAATGGAACGGTAAATGATGTCACAAACGATATCGGAGATGGCGTTGAGGATGCAGTAGATGATGTGAAAGACGGAGTCGATGATATGACCAGAAACAGGACAGAGGACCGGAATGTAAATGATAATCATACAATAGATGGTCAGGAATAGGGAAAAGGCAAGACTTTGCGGAAAAGTCTTGCCTTTTTTACAGACAAAAGGTAGTAAAATGTCCGTGGGTGTGATACAATATGACGGTATGCAAAGACGAGATCAACAGAAAAAGCGGAGGACTTCATGAAATTTCGACCATGTATAGATATTCATAACGGTGCAGTCAAGCAGATTGTGGGTAGTAGCCTGAAAGATGCGGGGAATGCAGCGATAGAAAATTACATATCCAGACAGGATGCAGATTATTATGCGACAATGTATAAGAAAGATGGACTTACCGGAGGACACATTATTTTGCTGAATCCGCCGGCATCGGAATACTATGATGCGACAAAGGCACAGGCACTGAAAGCACTACATGCCTATCCGGGCGGAATGCAGATCGGCGGAGGAATTACTGCAGAAAATGCTGCAGAGTATCTGGAGGAAGGGGCAAGTCATGTGATCGTTACATCCTATGTATTTCAGAATGGACAGGTGCGGTATGACCGGCTGGATCGGCTGAAAAAGGCAGTAGGGAAAGAGCATCTGGTACTGGATCTCAGCTGCCGGAGGCGCGAGAACAGTTATTATATTGTAACCAACAGATGGCAGACATTTACTGAGCTCAGACTGATACCGGAGGTCCTGGAAGAGCTGTCCGGATGGTGTGATGAATTTCTGGTTCACGGGGTTGATGTAGAAGGAAAAGCATCTGGTACAGAGGAGGATCTGGTCAGGATGCTTGCGGCGTGGGACGGACTTCCGATCACCTATGCCGGTGGAATTGGAAGCATGGAGGATCTGCGGGAGTTTGCACGGATCAGCGGGGAAAAGCTGGACTATACGATCGGCAGTGCACTGGATCTTTTTGGCGGTAAGATTCCGTATGCCGAGCTGACAGAACCGGTGAAATAAACTGATTGAAGAATAAAAGAAATGGTGCTACAATGGATACTGTCTATCTATAGCGGAAAAAAGCAAAACACTTCAGACAGAAGTGATAAGCAAGGAATATAAGGAGCTTAATAAAATGGGAATTATTGAAAAGATATTTGGAACGCACAGCGAACATGAATTGAAGCGAATCTACCCGATCGTGGATCATATTGATGCGCTGGAGCCGGAGATGCAGAAGCTCTCCGATGAGGAATTGAAAGAAAAGACGAAAGAATTCAAGGAGAGGCTTGCAAAAGGAGAGACACTGGACGATCTTCTTCCGGAAGCGTTTGCTGTTGTAAGAGAGGCAGCTGTCCGTGTACTTGGAATGCGCCACTACCGTGTACAGATGATCGGTGGTATCATCCTGCATCAGGGCCGTATTGCCGAGATGAAGACCGGTGAAGGTAAAACACTTGTATCTACACTGCCGGCATACTTAAATGCACTGACCGGAGAAGGGGTGCATATTGTAACAGTCAACGACTATCTGGCAAAGCGTGATGCTGAGTGGATGGGAAAGGTTCATGAATTCCTGGGACTGACTGTTGGAGTTGTTCTGAACCAGATGGATAATGATGAACGACGTGCAGCGTATAATTGCGATATCACTTATGTGACGAATAATGAACTTGGTTTCGATTACCTCCGTGATAACATGGTTATCTATAAAGAACAGCTGGTACAGCACGGTATGAAATATGCACTTATCGATGAGGTTGACTCAGTTCTGATCGATGAAGCGAGAACACCGCTTATCATTTCCGGACAGAGCGGAAAGTCAACCAGACTTTACGAAGCATGTGATGTTCTGGCAAGACAGCTGGAGAGAGGTGAAGCAAGCGGGGAATTCTCTAAGATGAATGCCATTATGGGAGAAGAGATCGAAGAGACCGGAGACTTCATTGTCAATGAAAAAGAAAAGAATATCAACCTGACCGAAGAGGGTGTGAAGAAGGTTGAGAAGTTCTTCCATATTGAGAACCTTGCTGACCCGGAGAACCTGGAGATCCAGCACAACATCATTCTGGCACTGCGTGCACATAATCTGATGTTCCGTGACCAGGATTATGTAGTAAAAGATGATGAGGTCCTGATCGTTGATGAATTTACCGGACGTATCATGCCGGGACGCCGTTATTCTGACGGACTTCATCAGGCAATCGAAGCAAAAGAGCATGTAAAGGTCAAGAGAGAAAGCAAGACTCTGGCTACCATTACATTCCAGAATTTGTTTAATAAATATGAGAAGAAATCCGGTATGACAGGTACAGCCCTCACAGAGGAACAGGAGTTCCGTGATATTTACGGAATGGACGTTATTGAGATTCCGACGAATGTTCCGGTACAGAGAATTGACCTGGAGGATGCCGTTTACAAATCAAAGAAAGAGAAATTTAACGCAGTTATTGATGCAATCTGTGAAGCGCATGAAAAAGAACAGCCGGTTCTGGTTGGTACGATCACGATCGAAACTTCCGAGCTCCTCAGTAAGATGCTCAGTAAACGCGGCGTAAAACATAATGTACTGAATGCCAAGTTCCATGAATTGGAGGCTGAGATCGTTGCACAGGCAGGACAGCATGGGGCTGTTACGATCGCAACCAACATGGCAGGCCGTGGTACGGATATCAAGCTTGATGAAGAATCAAGAGCAGCCGGCGGACTGAAGATCATCGGTACAGAACGTCATGAGTCCCGTCGTATTGACAACCAGTTGCGTGGACGTGCCGGACGTCAGGGCGATCCGGGAGAATCCAGATTCTATATTTCTCTGGAGGATGACCTGATGCGTCTGTTCGGTTCCGAGAGACTGATGGATGTATTTACCAAGCTTGGAGTAGAAGAAGGAGAACAGATCGAGCACAAGATGCTTTCAAGTGCGATTGAGAAGGCTCAGAAGAAGATTGAGAGCAATAACTTTGGTATTCGTAAGAACCTGCTTGAATATGACCAGGTAATGAACGAACAGAGAGAGATCATCTACGATGAAAGACGCAGAGTCCTTGACGGTGAGAATATGAGAGATTCTATCTTCCATATGATCACAGACTTTGTGGAAAATACTGTTGATGCTAATCTTTCTGAGGAACAGGATTTTGAAGAATGGGATCTTGGAGCAATGAACCGTGACCTTCTGGATGTGATTCCAACGCTTCCGCCGGTTACGGAGGAGGATGCAAAGGATAAAGAGCCAAAAGAGATCAAGCATCTCCTGAAAGAACGTGCTGCAAAAGCATACGAAGAAAAAGAAGCACAGTTCCCGGAAGCAGAGCATCTGCGTGAGGTGGAGCGTGTGTTCCTTCTGCGTGTGATCGATGCAAAATGGATGGATCACATTGATGATATGGATCAGTTACGTCAGGGAATCGGTCTGCAGGCTTACGGACAGAGAGATCCTTTGGTTGAATACAAGATGATCGGATATGATATGTTCGGTGAAATGACACGTGCAATCGAAGTGGATACAGTCAGACTTCTCTTCCATGTCAATGTAGAACAGAAGGTTGAAAGAGAACAGGTTGCAAAGGTAACCGGTACCAATAAAGATGACAGCGTTGCGAAGGGACCAAAGGTACGTGCCGAGAAAAAGATATATCCAAATGATCCATGCCCGTGTGGAAGCGGCAAGAAATACAAACAGTGCTGTGGAAGAAAATAAATACGACTGTTTGGATTTTTATATAATTTTATGAGATTTGAGGTGATACAGTGGTTGAATTAGACGGATTTAAGCAGACATTAAATGCGTATGAAGAACCCCTGAAGGAAATGAGGGATTCACTTTGACCTGGCAGGCAAAGAAAAACGGATTGAAGAGCTGGAAAGAAAGATAGAAGAACCGGGGTTCTGGGACAAGACAGAGCTTTCGCAGAGGATTATGAAAGAACTCCGGAAAATGCAGGACTGTGTGAAGGAGGTCCGGGATCTGGAAAGTTCATATGAAGATATCAATGCACTGATCGAACTTACGGAAGAGGAAGAAGACCGGGAGATGATCAAAGAGATCCAGCGTGAGATCGCTAAATTTGAAAAAGAATTTGAAGATCTCAGGATCCGGACGCTTCTTTCGGGAGAATATGATTCCTGCAATGCAATCGTGACACTGCATGCAGGAGCCGGAGGAACAGACAGCTGTGACTGGGCAAATATGCTGTATCGTATGTATACAAGATATGCACAGTCAAAAGGATTTCAGATAACCGTGCTGGACTATCAGGACGGAGATATTACCGGACTGAAAGGAATCACGTTTGAAGTAACGGGAGATAATGCATATGGCTATTTTCAGTCAGAAAAGGGAGTGCACCGTCTGGTGCGTATTTCTCCGTTCAATTCAGCAGGCAAGAGGCAGACATCTTTTGCATCCTGTGATGTGATACCGGATATTGAAGATGATATTGACATTGAGCTGAATGACGACGACCTGCGGATCGATACCTACCGTTCGAGCGGAGCCGGAGGACAGCATATCAACAAGACTTCGTCTGCGGTGCGGATCACGCATCTTCCGACAGGAATCGTAGTGCAGTGCCAGAATGAACGTTCGCAGCTTTTTAATAAGGACAAAGCGATGCAGATGTTGAAAGCCAAGCTGTATCTTTTGAAAAAGCAGGAGCAGGAAGAAAAGGTATCCGGTATCCGGGGGGAAGTTCAGGATATCAATTTTGGAAGCCAGATCCGATCCTATATTTTACATCCTTACAATCTGGTCAAGGATCACCGTACCGGTGAAGAGACCGGAAATGTAAGTGCAGTTCTGGATGGGGAGCTGGATCCATTTATCAATGCTTATCTGAAACAGAGGAGTAACAATGGATAATACAAAGTACTATGTGGTAAAGAAAAAAGCAGTGCCGGAGGTGCTCATAAAGGTTGTCGAGACAAAGAGACTGCTCGCAACCAGACGTGGAATGACTATTCAGGAAGCGACAGAAGAGATCGGTATCAGCAGAAGTTCTTTCTATAAATATAAGGATGATATTTTCCCATTTCACGAAAATGAAAAAGGAAGGACTGTTACGATGGTTATTCAGCTTGATGATACACCGGGGGTTATGGCAGAGCTTTTAAACGCGGTGGCAAGGTATCAGGCGAATATCCTGACCATTCACCAGAGTATTCCGATCAACGGGGTGGCAACACTGACACTCAGTGTGGAGGTGTTGCAGACAACGAAGAATCTGTCGGAGATGGTGGAAGAGATTGAACAGCATTCAGGTGTGCATTATTTGAAAATCGTAGGCAGGGAGTAGACAAAAAGATGAAGATTGCAGTATTGGGTTATGGTACCGTAGGTTCTGGTGTGGTAGAAGTTCTGGATGTAAATCAGAAGCTGATCGCGTCACGGGCAAAAGAAAAAATTGAAGTTAAATATGTGCTGGATCTGAGGGATTTTCCGGGAGATAAGATCCAGGAAAAGATTGTTCATGATTATGAGATTATCCTGAATGATCCGGAGATTGGAATTGTAGTAGAAGTGATGGGCGGTGTGGAACCGGCGAATACCTTTGTCAGAAAAGCGCTGGAAGCAGGAAAAAGTGTCGTGACATCCAATAAGGCGTTGGTTGCCAAGTATGGATCCGCACTTCTTAAAACAGCACGGGAAAAGAATGTGAATTTCCTTTTTGAAGCAAGTGTGGGAGGGGGGATTCCAATCCTCCGGGCACTTGGATCATCCCTGACAGGTGATGAGATCGAAGAAATCGCAGGAATCCTGAACGGAACAACCAATTACATGATGACCAGGATGTTCTACGAGGGAGCGAACTATGAAGAGGTTCTCCGTGAAGCACAGAAGAATGGATTTGCAGAGGCAGATCCGACTGCTGATGTGGAAGGACAGGATGCATGCCGGAAGATCGCGATCCTTGCATCGATCATCTCAGGAAAATACGTGGATTTTGAAGAAATTTATACCGAAGGTATTACAAAAATCACAACAGAAGATATGCAGTATGCAAAGGCTCTGGGAATGAATATCAAACTTCTTGCTGAATGTAAGCATGTGGACGGAACTCTTTATGCGGGAGTTGCACCGGTGCTTCTTCATGCAGAACATCCGCTTTACAGTGTGAATGGTGTATTTAATGCCGTATTTGTAAAGGGGAATATGCTGGGAGATGCGATGTTCTACGGAAGTGGGGCAGGAAAGCTTCCGACTGCGAGTGCGGTTGTGGCTGACATTGTGGCAGTTGTACAGAATCAGGGCAGAGATATCATGAATTTCTGGAGCGAAGAAAAGCTTACATTGGAAGACAGAAGCAAGACCAGCAAGAAGTTCCTGGTGCGAATCCGTGGAAATGAGGATGCGCTCAAAGAACGAATCGGCAATGATTTTGGTGAAGTAAGATTTGTAGAGGCAGGAGTCAATGGAGAATTCGGTTTTGTCACACCGGTGATGACCGAGGGAGAATATGAGGAAAAAGCAAAAGCTTATCCGGAAATTCTGCATATGATAAGAGTAGAAGAAGAAGTATAAAAATGCAGGAACTGTAGGAGGAAATTATGCTGGTAGTTAAGAAATTTGGCGGCAGTTCGGTTGCAGATAAAGAGAGGATCTTTAATGTGGCAAGACGCTGCGCAGAAGAGTATCAGATGGGGAATGATGTGATCGTTGTTCTCTCTGCAATGGGAGATACAACAGATGAACTGCTTGAGAAGGCAGCCGAGATCAATCCGTATCCATCAAAACGAGAACTTGATATGCTCCTTACCACGGGAGAGCAGGTATCTGTGGCACTGATGGCAATGGCACTTCAGTTTTTGAATGTTCCGGCAATCTCGCTGAATGCATTCCAGGTAAAGATGCATTCTACGGCGCGGAACGGAAATGCAAGATTTAAAAGAGTGGATACAGACCGTATCACCCACGAACTGGAGAACCGTAAGATCGTGATCGTAACCGGATTCCAGGGAGTCAACCATTATGGAGACTATACCACACTTGGAAGAGGTGGATCCGATACGACAGCTGTGGCACTTGCGGCTGCAATGCATGCAGACAAATGCGAGATTTATACAGACGTAGACGGTGTTTACACTGCAGACCCGAGAGTGGTACCGAATGCACGCAAAATCGAAGAGATCACCTACGATGAGATGCTGGAGCTTGCAACATCAGGGGCAAAGGTTTTACATAATCGTTCTGTAGAGATGGCGAAAAAATACGGGGTTGAGCTGGTTGTACGTTCCAGCCTGAACACAGAAGAAGGAACCCTGGTCAAGGAGGTAGCAAAGGTGGAAAAAATGTTAATTACCGGCGTTGCGGCAGATAAAAATACAGCGAGAATTTCAGTAATGGGTGTAGAAGACAAACCAGGTACTGCGTTTAAGATTTTCAATACACTTGCAAAGCATAATATTAACGTAGATATTATTCTTCAGTCAGTTGGACGTGACGGAACAAAAGACATTACGTTTACTGTATCACAGGATGATCTTAAAGAGGCAATGGAAGTTCTGGAAGCCAGAAAAGAAGCCCTTACGATCAAAGAGATGAATTATAACGAAAAAGTTGCAAAGGTATCGATCGTAGGAGCCGGAATGCTCAGCAATCCGGGCGTTGCTGCGACCATGTTTGAATCACTTAGCAATTCCAATATCAATATCAATATGATTTCTACATCAGAGATCCGTATCACGGTTCTGATCGATGAAAAAGATGCAGACCGTGCACTGGTTGCAATCCATGACGGATTTGGTCTGGAAGACTAATAAAAAGAATGTGGTCGCAAATGTACCGGATGGAGCATTTGCGGAAGAAAAAAGGATTGGGAAATTTCTCAATCCTTTTTCTGACTCAGTGTACTGTTATGATATTTGCTGGAAAAGGTGACATCCTCACCAAACCAGTCCGGCGGGGGAAAGGAATTTGCTTCTTCTTCGGAAGAAAATTCGACTTCGGCAAGGAGAAGCGGGGCGAGATCACCGGCGAAGACATCAAGCTCGATCGTGAGATGATCTCCGTAAGGGATGCAGTAGCGTTCTTTTGTGATAATGCGCCCGTCTGCCTTTTCGAGCAGATGGCGGTAGGCTTCCTCGGTAAGAGGAAGATTATGTTCTTCACGCATCATCAGACCTTTGGATTTGTAGGTCAGGATGTAGTCATCAGCATCCCTGCGGACACGGACAACCGGTTCGGTGCATAGATAAGCCTGCTCAAGTGTGCGGTGCGGATAAGCTTCAAGGTGATCCGGAAGCTTATGAATCAGATATTTGCGTTCAATTTCCATGGGAAAGCCCTCCTTATACATTCATTAACAGTATAGCGGAGTTTTTCAGGGGAGACAAGGCAGAAAGTTGCCATTTTTGCAGGCTTCTGTTACAATGGGGAACATCAGGAAAAAGAAAGGATGGACAAGATTATGAGTGAAGTATGTGTATTTCTTGCAGATGGATTTGAAGAGATTGAAGGTCTTACGGTCGTTGATCTTTTAAGAAGAGCCGGGATCGAGACCAGAACCGTTTCCATCATGGGACAGGAAGAGATCCAGGGAGCACACGGAATTATAGTAAAAGCAGACAGCTTGTTTGAAAATACAGATTTTTCAGAGGTGAAGATGCTGGTGCTTCCGGGGGGGATGCCGGGAACAATCCATTTAAAAGAACACAAAGGTCTTGAAGAGCTGATCTTAAAACATAATGAAGAAAAAAAATATCTGGCTGCAATCTGTGCGGCACCGACCGTATTTGGCGGAATGGGAATCCTGAAAGGAAAGAAGGCAATCTGCTATCCGGGAATGGAAGAAGGACTTACCGGAGCGGAAGTTACCTGTCAGCCGGCAGTGACAGATGGACATATCACAACCAGCCGGGGACTTGGAACCGCGATCGATTTTGCACTTGCGCTGATCAGCGAGCTGCGGGATAAAGAAAGCGCAGATACCATTTCAAAGCAGGTAGTCTATGAACGGTAGTTTCTGGAAAAAGAGAAAAGCAGGCAGTGTGTTTCTGGCAGTGTTGCTTTTGACTACACTGCTTGCCGGATGTGGGATCAATGAAGGAAAGGCGGAAAAATATGTGCAGGCGAACCTGGATCTGACTTTTCAGGGACAAACCCAGGAAGCAAAAGAAATCCTCGGAGCATCAGACAGTGATTTGAAAAAGGTCTATGAGAACGGGATCAATGCTTTTGTCCAGGACTGTCTGCTAAATGGTGTGGAGACGGAAAATGACTTTTCTGAGACATATGGTGTATTGATCAAAGAGATCTTTTGTTCTGCCCGTTATCAGGTAAGTGGTGTAAAAAAGACGGGGAGTAAGACCTGTGAGGTGACGGTAAAGTACCAGCCGGTGGATGTATTTACCCGCTTCATGCCGAAGCTGAAGGAAGAGTCCGAGAAGATCCAGGCAGACAAAGATGCAGGAAAGTACAGCGGAACAGATGAAGAAATCAAAGAGGCAATGGTGCTGGATTACATGACCGGTGCATACAGCCTTTTAAGAAGTTCTTATCTTGATATGCAGTATGGAGAGAAGCAGGAATATACCTTTACCGTGACGCAAAAAGGGCGGAATACCTGGTCGATCGGTGATGAGGAATTAAATGGCTTTATAGAACGAATTTTAGAGCTTGATAAACTGTAGAAGTTGTGCTATACTTGTAAAATGATTGTAATGTAGATAAGTCTGTCGACTTTTTGCATATGTAAATTTAGGAGGAAATGGTAATGAGTTTACAAGTTGAACAGTTAGAACACAATATGGCGAAACTCACAATCGAAGTTTCAGCAGAAGAATTAGAAGGAGCACTTCAGAAAGCATACCAGAAACAGAAAAGCAGAATTAATGTTCCTGGATTCCGTAAAGGAAAAGTTCCGCGCCAGCTCATCGAAAAGATGTACGGACCGGAAATCTTCTATGATGATGCAGCAAACGCTCTGATTCCGGAAGCATATTCAAAAGCATACGATGAAAGCGGACTTGAGATCGTATCTCAGCCGAAGATTGATGTAACACAGATCGAAAAAGGAAAACCGTTCATCTTCACAGCTGAAGTAGCTACAAAGCCGGAAGTAGAACTTGGCGAATACAAAGGAATCGAAGTTCCGAAATATTCTAACCGCGTAACACAGAAAGAAATCGACGCTAAGCTTGAGGAAGAACAGCTTAAGAACGCAAGAACAATCACAGTAGAAGGACGTCCGGTACAGGATAAAGACGAAGTTGTCCTTGATTTTGAAGGATTTGTAGACGGAGAAGCTTTTGAAGGTGGAAAAGGAGAAAACTATCCGCTGACAATCGGTTCAGGATCTTTCATTCCAGGATTTGAAGAACAGCTGATCGGTGCAGAACCGGAAAAAGAAGTTGAAGTTAAGGTTACATTCCCGGAAGATTACCATGCAGAAGACCTCAAAGGAAAAGAAGCTGTATTCAAATGCACAGTTCATGAGATCAAAGCAAAAGAACTTCCGGAGCTTGATGATGAATTTGCTTCAGAAGTATCAGAATTCGATACTCTTGATGAATTAAAAGCTGATATCAAAGCTAAGATCAAAGAGCAGAAAGTAAACGATGGCAAGAGAGCACAGGAAGATGCAGCTGTAGATGCGATCATCGAATCAGCTAAGATGGATCTTCCGGAAGCTATGGTTGATACACAGGCAAGACAGATGCTTGATGAATTCGCTCAGAGAATGCAGCAGCAGGGACTGACTCTTGACCAGTACATGCAGTTCACAGGCATGACAGCTGACAAGATGATGGATGAACTTCGTCCGCAGGCTGAGAAGAGAATCAAAACAAGACTTGTTCTTGAAGCAATTGCAAAAGCAGAAAACATCGAAATCACAGATGAAAAATTAGACGAAGAGATCGCTAAGATGGCAGAAGCTTACCAGATGGAAGCTGACAAGCTTAAGAGCTTTATGGGCGACAAAGAAAAAGAACAGATGAAGCAGGATATGGCAGTTCAGGAAGCAATTACATTTGTAGTTGACAATGCCGTAGAAAAATAAGTATCTGTTTTGTACTTTAATATAGCAGGAGGAGTGTTACATGAGTAGTTTAGTACCTTATGTCGTTGAACAGACAAGCCGTGGAGAACGCTCTTACGACATTTATTCAAGACTTTTAAAAGATAGAATCATTTTCCTGGATACCGAAGTGAATGATGCATCAGCGAGCCTGATCGTAGCGCAGCTGCTGTTTCTGGAAGCAGAAGATCCGGAAAAGGATATCCAGTTTTATATTAACAGTCCTGGCGGATCGATTTCAGCAGGTATGTCGATCTACGACACTATGAATTACATCAAATGTGACGTCTCTACGATGTGTATGGGAATGGCTGCAAGTATGGGAGCCTTCCTTCTCGCAGGCGGAGCAAAGGGAAAGAGATATGCCCTTCCGAATGCAGAGATCATGATTCACCAGCCTTCAGGCGGTGCACAGGGTCAGGCAACCGAGATTGAGATCAATGCACAGCATATTCTGAAGATCAGAGAAAGAATGAACAGATTGATGGCTGCAAATACAGGTCAGAGTTATGAGACAATTTGTGCAGATACGGAAAGAGATAACTGGAAGACTGCCGAAGAAGCTTTGGCATATGGATTGATTGATAAGGTTATTACAAGCCGTTAACGGGAAAAGGGAATGTCCTTATTGGGACATTCCCTTTACGTGTAAAAAAGTGCGAGGTAAGAATATGGCAGGAAAATATGAAGAAATCGTAAGATGTTCTTTTTGCAATAAACCACAGAGTCAGGTACGCAAGATGATCGCCGGACCAAATGGGGTGTTTATCTGTGACCAGTGTGTGGATGTATGTACTGAGATCATTGAAGATGAACTTGGTTATGAAGAAGAAAATGCATATGATGATATCAATCTTCTGAAACCGGAAGAAATCAAGGCATTTCTGGATGATTATGTGATCGGACAGGACGAAGCAAAGAAAGTACTTTCTGTTGCGGTATATAATCACTATAAGCGTATTATGGCAGAAAAAGATCTGGGCGTGGAGCTTCAGAAGAGTAATATCCTGATGGTAGGACCGACAGGATGCGGTAAGACTTTTCTGGCACAGTCTCTCGCAAAAATTCTGAATGTACCGTTTGCAATTGCAGATGCAACTGCGCTTACAGAAGCGGGATATGTCGGAGAAGATGTAGAGAATATTCTTCTTAAGATCATTCAGGCAGCAGATGGTGATATTGAACGTGCAGAGCACGGAATCATTTATATCGATGAGATTGACAAAATCACAAGAAAATCTGAGAATCCGTCGATTACCCGTGATGTATCAGGAGAAGGTGTTCAGCAGGCACTTCTGAAGATCCTGGAAGGTACAATCGCAAATGTACCGCCACAGGGTGGACGTAAGCATCCGCAGCAGGAGATGATCCAGATCGATACCACCAATATTTTATTTATCTGCGGTGGAGCGTTTGAGGGAATAGATAAGATCATAGAGAACAGAATAGATAAGAAATCCATTGGATTTGAGGCACAGATCGCGCAGCGGCATGAGGAAGATATCGACCGGCTTCTGCAGCAGATCCTTCCACAGGATCTTGTGAAGTTCGGACTGATCCCGGAACTTGTAGGACGTGTGCCGGTAACTGTATCCCTGGAACTTCTGGATAAGGAAGATCTGATCCGCATTCTGACGGAACCAAAGAATGCGATTGTAAAACAGTACCAGAAGCTTCTGGAGCTGGATGATGTGGAACTGGAATTCGACAAAGAAGCGCTGGAGGCGATTGCTGAGACTTCCCTGAAGCGTAAGACAGGAGCCAGAGGACTCCGTGCGATCATGGAAAATGTAATGATGGATATCATGTATAAAGCACCGTCTGATGAGAATCTGAAATACTGTCTTGTGACAAAAGAGGCAGTACTTGGGGAGAAAGCACCGAGTACAGAAAAGATCGAAGCAAGACCGGAAAGTGCATAAGAAAATCAGACGTATGGAAATGGGTGCTGACGGTTAAGGCCAGAAGCATCCATTTTTATTTAACAGGAGAAAAAATTATATGAACAGAACAGAAAGTCTGCCAATGGTTGCCCTGCGGGGAATGACAATTCTGCCGGAGATGGTGGCACATTTTGACATCAGCCGGGAACGCTCGATTGAAGCGGTTCAGGAAGCGATGGCAAGCGACCAGAAGATTTTTTTGCTGACACAGAAAGATGTGGAAGTGGAAAATCCGGGAGAAGCAGATCTCTACCGTGTGGGAACAGTTGCGACAGTAAAACAGATCATCAAACTGCCAAAGCAGATTCTGCGGGTGCTTGTATCTGCAGAAGAGCGGGCGGTTTTAAATACAATAGAATTTGCAGATCCGTATCTTCGGGCAAATATTACGATCCCGGAAGAGAGTGATCCGGATATTGCAGGCGAGATCAACCGGGAAGCGATGATGCGGGGACTTCGGGATCTGTATCTGGATTATGCGGCGAGAATGCCGAAGATCACAAAAGATATGGTAAACCAGATCAAAGAGATCACGGAATTGAAAAAGATGGTGAATCAGGTGGCAGCGAATATGCCTCTGGATTACCGGGAATTGCAGGAAATCCTGGAAGAACTTGATTTTGACAGACGTTATGAGCTTATTTCCTTTAAGTTGGTCAATGAGATGCAGATCATGAACATCCGCGATGAGATCCAGATGAAGGTGAAAGAGCGTGTGGATAAGCATCAGAGAGAATATATCCTGCGCGAACAGTTGAAGCTGATCCGAGAAGAGCTTGGTGAGGATACTACAATTTCCGATGCGGAGGAATTTGCACAGAAGGCAGAAGCGCTGGATGCACCGGATGAGGTAAAAGAAAAGCTGAAAAAAGAGATCAGCAGATTTAAAAATTCCATGCAGAGTCCGGCAGAAGCGGGTGTGATCCGTACATATATTGAAACCATGCTGGAAATGCCATGGAATAAGCGGGCTGAGGATTTTACAGACATTGCATATGCGAAAGAGCTTCTGGAAGCAGAACATTACGGACTGGAAGAGGTTAAAGAACGTGTGCTGGAGTTTCTGGCAGTACGTGCTCTTACGAAAAAGGGTGACAGCCCGATCCTGTGTCTGGTAGGTCCTCCGGGAACTGGAAAGACATCCATTGCAAGATCACTTGCAAAAGCACTGAAAAAACCGTATGTGAGAATTTCTCTTGGCGGTGTCCGTGATGAGGCTGAAATCCGTGGACACAGAAAAACTTATGTTGGTGCAATGCCGGGACGGATCGCAAACGGTATTAAGAGCGCCGGGGTAAAGAACCCACTGCTCCTTCTGGATGAGATTGATAAAGTCAGCACAGACTATAAGGGAGATACTTTTTCTGCGCTTCTGGAGGTGTTGGACAGTGAACAGAACAACCGTTTCCGTGATCATTATCTGGAAGTCCCGGTCGATCTGTCTGAGGTGACATTTGTAACGACGGCTAACTCGCTGCAGACAATCCCCCGGCCACTTCTTGACCGTATGGAAGTAATTGAGGTCAGCAGTTATACGGAGAATGAAAAGCTGCATATTGCGACAGAACATCTGATTCCAAAGCAGTTGGAAAGACATGGACTAACAAAAGAACAGCTTACGATCAGTAAGGGCGTGATCTGGAAAATTGCGCAGAACTACACCAAGGAAGCCGGTGTGCGTCAGATGGAGCGTGAAATCGGTAATATCTGCAGGAAGGCTGCCAGAGAGATCTATGAACATGATAAAAAGAGAGTTCAGGTAACAGAGCGGAATATTGAAAAGTATCTTGGAAAAGAAAAGTACACCTATCAGATGGCAAATGCCGAGGATGAGGTGGGAATCGTCCGTGGTCTGGCATGGACCAGTGTAGGAGGAGATACCCTGCAGATTGAAGTGAATGTAATGCCAGGAAAGGGTGAGATCATTCTGACGGGACAGCTTGGCGATGTGATGAAAGAATCTGCGCAGGCAGGAATCAGTTATATCCGGTCAATCAGCAGTAAATATAAGGTTGCTGAAGATTTCTTTGAAAAACATGATATCCATATCCATATTCCGGAAGGGGCAGTTCCGAAAGATGGACCTTCAGCCGGTATTACGATGGCGACAGCAATGCTTTCTGCAATTACAGACAAGAAAGTGCGTGCCGATCTTGCCATGACGGGTGAGATTACGCTGCGGGGAAGAGTACTTCCGATCGGAGGACTGAAAGAGAAGCTCCTGGCGGCAAAGAATGCCGGAATCAGGACGGTACTTGTACCGAGGGAGAACAAAAAAGATGTGGATGAACTTTCTTCTGAGATCACAAAGGGACTGGAGATTATTCCGGTATCGCAGATGGAAGAGGTTCTGAAGATCGCGCTTGTGCGCACACGGAGGAAAAACGATGGTAATTAAGAATGTAAATTTGGAAACAGTCTGTGGAATTACAAGTAAACTGCCGGATCACACCTTGCCGGAGATCGCATTTGCCGGAAAATCCAATGTCGGCAAATCCTCTCTGATCAATGCACTGATGAACCGGAAGGCGCTTGCCAGAACTTCGGCAAAACCTGGGAAAACACAGACCATCAACTTTTACAATATTAACGAAGAAATGTATCTGGTGGATCTTCCGGGATACGGTTATGCAAAGGTTTCCGAGCAGGAGAAGGCACAGTGGGGAAAGCTGATCGAGCGTTATCTTCATGGCTCTAAACAGCTGCGAGCTGTCTTCCTTCTGATCGATATCCGTCATGATCCATCTGCGAATGATAAGATGATGTATGACTGGATCGTGGATCAGGGATTCAATCCGATCATTATCGCGACAAAGCTTGATAAGCTGAAGAGAAGTCAGGTACAGAAGCAGGTAAAGGCAATTAAGACCGGACTGAAGCTGCTTCCGGGAACTGTTGTGATTCCTTTCTCAGCAGAGACAAAGCAGGGACGGGATGAGATCTGGAATCTTGTAGACACAGAATTCCTGGGAAAAGGAACAGAGGAATAACCTTGAAAAATCCATTGCATTATCAGTTTTCGGATTATGATTGTGGATCGACGTCCATGCAGAATGCGAGCAGCTTCCTCAATGCATCCAAACAAGATGTATGGCGATTCGGGCGCTGATATCTCAAGTGGGTTGCATCAACTAAGATACGGGGAGAAAAAGTTCACCCTCACAAATTCCACTTTGGGCGGGATTTGTGGGGGTTGCTTTTTCTGGTTGGTTGGTAAGAAAAGCAAGTGGGATACCAATTTTTAGAATGTGGATATCATTTTAGATTTCTTGCCAGATTATATAAATTTTTGATTACATCAGTTTTCTAAACAGATCTTTCAGATCTTCTACGGATGCGTCTTTTGGATTTCCAGGTGCGCAGGCATCGGCGTGGGCGGATTCTGCGAGGAACTGGAGATCTTCTTCTTTGAGGGCTTCGAGTTTGGATGGGATTCCTACGTCTTCAGAGAGTTTGCGGACTGCATCTACAGCTGCTTTTCTGTATTCTTCCTGAGACATATTATCTACGCCTTCAACTCCCATTGCGCGGGCGATTTCACGGTATTTTTCTCCTGTGCAGTCTGCGTTGTATTCCATTACGATCGGAAGCATCATTGCGCATGCAACACCGTGTGGTGTGTCATAGACTGCTCCAAGGGTATGAGCCATTGAGTGAGCGATTCCAAGACCTACGTTTGAGAAGCCCATTCCGGCGATGTACTGTCCAAGAGCCATTCCTTCTCTTCCTTCTTTGGTGTTTTCAACAGCACCGCGGAGAGATTTGGAGATAATCTCGATTGCTTTTAAGTGGAACATATCTGTCATTTCCCATGCGGCTTTTGTGGTGTAGCCTTCGATCGCATGAGTTAATGCATCCATACCGGTTGAAGCGGTCAGTCCTTTTGGCATAGAAGACATCATTTCCGGGTCTACAACAGCGATGATTGGCATATCATGTGGGTCTACACAGACGAATTTACGTTTCTTTTCTACATCTGTTACTACATAGTTGATCGTAACTTCTGCAGCAGTACCGGCTGTTGTCGGAACGGCAATGATCGGAACGCAAGGTTTCTTTGTCGGAGCCACACCCTCCAGGCTTCTTACATCTTCAAATTCCGGGTTTGCGATGATGATACCGATTGCTTTGGAAGTATCCATAGAAGATCCGCCGCCGATTGCGATGATGTAATCAGCACCTGAATTTTTGAAAGCCTGTACACCGTGCTGTACGTTCTCGATAGTCGGGTTTGCTTTGATATCAGAGTAGATTTCGTAAGCAAGTCCTTCTTTGTCTAAGATATCTGTTACTTTGGAAGTAACATTGAATTTGATCAGATCCGGGTCAGAACATACAAGAGCTTTTTTGAAACCGTGAGCTTTTGCTTCTGTTGCAATCTCTGCGATTGCACCTGCTCCATGATAAGATGTCTGATTTAACATAATTCTGTTTGCCATGATACATATCTCCTTTTCGTTTATGATAAAATCACTTGTTTCTGATACTATTTTAACAATAAGAAGGTGGTAAAAAAAGTTACAGAATATGAAAAGTGTAACATTTATACAAAAAATTAAGACAAAATATGCAAATCAGTGAAGAGTTGCACAAGTTTTTCCGGCATGCCAAGTACTAGTTGTTTTGCAAGCTGCGCAGGCGGAAATTTCATTCCGCCAAGCAGCCATTTGACAGTCATGTAAATCGAGCCACGGCAGTACATCTCTAAAAGAAATGAAGTTTCTGCATCCGGCCGTCTTCCGGTTTTCTGGAAAATAAGATTTGAATAGAATTCCAGAATCAGTTCAAAATCATGTTCTTTTAAAGAGTTCTGATCGTCAGAGCGGAATGCTGCAGCGAAAAACAGGTGCTCTTCCTTTAAATATTCAAATTTTTTGACCAGTCCGTCATAAACAGTGGTACCTTCGCCCATATGTTCAAATGATTTAAGAAGAAGTTTGTCAAAATACCAGTTGATCAGATCATATTTATCAAGAAAATTGCGGTAAAAGGTCTGGCGTGTGACGCCGCAGACTTCCACAATCTGGCGGATGGTGATATCATCGACAGAAGTGGTCTTCATGCAGGTTTTCATTGCTTCGGCGAGCCGGTATTTGGTAGATTCGGATTTGGCCATGTTCAATTCTCCTTAATCGTAAGCATGTTTTTTTCTATATAAATAGTACGGTATGATCAAAGCTGTGGTAGTGATCCAGGAAATCGGATAACTAAGCATTACACAGGTTGTGGTATGGTGTGCCGGTAAGACAAACATAATCCACGGAATACGGATCAGACATACGCCGCCAAGTGTGATCAGTGTCGGCAGCAGGACATCGCCGGTTCCGCGAAGTGCACCGGAGAGAACTTCAATAAATACATAAATAGTGTAGCACGGTGCCATAAAACGCAGCATATCAATACCGATATTGATTACATTTTGATCTGTCGTAAAAATTGAGAACAGTGGGCGGCAGAAGATGGCTAAAAATAGAACGATCCCTCCGCACACAGCCACTGCCATGGCAAGGCAGATACGTACACTTTTGAAAATACGGTCTTTTTTTCCTGCTCCGTAATTCTGACCGGCAAAGGTTGTGATCGCAATTCCGAATGCTCCGTTGACTGTCCAGAAAAGCGCATCCAGTTTACCAAAAGAAGCCCATGCAGCGGCAGTATCGGTTCCGAAACCATTGATCGCTGCCTGAATAATGATATTGGTAATACTGTACATAAATGCCTGCAGTGCACTTGGAATACCGATGCGGAATTCCAGACGCAGCTTCAAAAGGTCTATATGCAGTTTGCTCAGATAAAGCTTGCAGTCATTATATTTTTTCATCAGTGCATTGGTAACAAGGATTGCACTTACTGCCTGTGAAATAATGGTCGCGATAGCGGCTCCGACAATTCCCATATCAAATACGATTACCAGTACCAGATCGAGGATGATGTTTAGAAAACAACAGACGATCAGGTAATATAGTGGTCTGCGAGAATCACCTATGGAGCGCATGATGGCTGAGCCTATATTAAAGATCAAGGTACCGAAAATACCTAAAAAGTAAATCCGCAGATAAAGAATAGAATCCGCAAGTGTATCTGCAGGTGTATCGATGAGCTTCAAAAGAAATGGTGTTAAGGCCCATCCGAGTATTGTAAATACAATACTGAGGATAACGGAAAAAGCATAAGCGGTATGCAGACTCTTTTGCAGATTCCGCTCATCCTTTGCACCATAAAACTGGGAAACAATTACAGATGCACCGCTTGCAAGTCCCGTAAAACATCCGATGATCAGATTGGAAAGAACGGCAGAAGATCCCCCGACTGCGGCAAGTGCGCCCTTTCCGACAAAACGACCGACGATGACAGCATCTACGGTGTTATAAAGCTGTTGAAACAAAGTTCCAACTACAATAGGAAAGAAAAAAATCAATAATTGCTTCCAGATAACTCCTTCGGTAATCTGATTGGTTTTTGTACTTTCGTTTGACATGTTAATAACCTCCAATGAAAAAACTAAAAAAACATACCTAAACGAAGTATAACATGAAGTCGGAAGAAAAGATATCAGATGAAGAGAAGTTTCATAGAAATAAAACCAACTTTGACTAACACCGTATGAAATGGTACAATTGAAACACTACGAGAAAAAAGGAGTACAAAGAAATTATGGAAAAAACAGTTGAAGCAGTAATCTGCGGACATGAAATTACATCAGCAGAGGTAGATGCATTTATCGCAAGCCTTCCGAGAGAACAGCAGGTATACGCATCTCATCCGGATTTCCGCAAACAGTGTGTTGATCAGCTGATCGCAGTTTATGCACTTGCAAAATATGGTGAAGAAGAAAAGTTAGACGAGACAGAAAAGTTTAAAGCAATTCTGGAAAATGCAAGAAAAGATATCCTTGCACAGATGGCGATCGGCAAGATCTTTGAGGGAATCACAATTTCAGATGAAGAGGTCAGAGAATATTTTGAAGCAAACAAAGCAAGATTTGCAAAAGGAGCATCTGTTCATGCAAAACATATTCTGGTTGATTCCGAAGATAAATGTAACGAACTACTTGAATCCATCGTAAGTGGTGGGAAAGCATTTGAGGATGTTGCAAAAGAATCTTCTACCTGCCCGTCAGGAGCAAACGGTGGAGATCTTGGCGAATTCGGAAAAGGACAGATGGTCAAAGAATTCGAAGATGCCGCATTTGCAGCAGAAATCGGACATGTGGTTGGACCGGTCAAGACACAGTTTGGATACCATCTGATCAAAGTGGAAGATAAGAAAGAAGCCGAAGATGCGAAGCTTGATGATGTAAAAGAGCAGATTAAGAGTGAGATCATGCAGAAAAAGCAGCAGGAGGCTTATACCGCGAAGGTGGAAGAACTGAAGAAGAAATATATGGCATAGTATTTGCCAGGATTTCATTCGATTGATAAAAAACAGCAGGACAGATTAATTTTTATCGGATCTGCACCCATTGCGCAGGCAATCCTTCTATCTGGAATCACTTGTGCTGCCAACTCTCATTTATGAAATATTTGTGAAAACTCCCCCGCAGATTTGACGAAACACGAAAAAAGTTGTAGTATATATGACGGAATTGTTACAGAAGTGTTAAGAAACGGAGGTACGAATGCAGATTCGCAGTGCAGCAAAATGGATCGCAGCGGCAGCAGGGATACTGGTTGGCGCCGTTATCGTAGGATTTACATTAAAAGATACTACATATATAGAAGCAAAATTAGAACAGATCAAAGGAGCAAGACAGTCTGTTACAGCAGTGGAGAAAACGACAGCAAAGACGCAGAAGATAAAAAATGCGGAAATAGTGAAAGAGACACCACTTCCGGAGAGTAGCAGTATTTCTGATTTTGCATTTACAGGACAGATGCCGGAGCTTCCTACCGGATGTGAGATCACATCTCTTACGATGGTTTTGAATTATTATGGATATTCTGCAGATAAGATGGCAATGGCACTCGAATATTTACCGACAGTTGGATGGACTAACACTTATTACGGAGACAATGAAACTTTATATGGAAATGATATTTACAATTATTTTATAGGAAATCCACAGTCAGAGACGGATGGATTGAGTTGTGGGGCAGGAGCAATCGTGACGGCAGCAGATGGCTATCTTGCAGATAATGGAAATGCAATGAAAGCAGAGGACGAGACAGGATCAGAGCCGGAACAGCTGTATCGTTTTGTAAGTGAAGGAACCCCTGTGGTTGTCTGGGGAACAATTGGCATGGAAGAACGTCAGACAATGGAAAGCTGGAATACGGAAGATGGAAGAGAAGTCGGATGGGCAATGAATGATCATTGTGTAGTACTGATTGGCTATAGTGCAGACAGTGTGACTGTTGCAGACCCGATCGAAGGGATTGTGAGCTATGACAGAGCACAGTTTGAATCGGCTTTTCGTTCCAGAGGTAATCAGTGTGTGATTTTGAAGAATGTACAATAGAGAAGTGGGAGGTACTTTGCAGATAAAAACAGTCTGTGAAGTATCTCTTCTTTATATATGTGATGAGCTGAGTGCAGAGTTTCGTCTGCTTAAGGAAAGAAGATTAGGATTGTAAAAATATTTGAGAAGAAGTTTGCCAAAGGATTGACAATTATTTGTTTTTTTGGTATCTTTAGACTATGGTACAAACGTTAGTCTAAAAAGTAAAATGACAAAAAGGAGAGCTACCATGAATTTAGTAACGAATATTCAGAAGTATTCGATCCATGACGGAGATGGAATTCGTACTACTGTATTTTTTAAAGGATGTCCATTAAAGTGCGAGTGGTGTCACAACCCTGAGACACAGCGTTTTGAGAGAGAACTTCAGTGTGATAAAGAAAAGTGCGTCGGATGTGGAACCTGTGCGAAGGTCTGTCCGAACGGTGCCATCACTATGGTAGATGGAAAGCCGGAGCTTGACAAAGAGAAATGCCAGCTTTGCGGAAAATGCGATAATTTCTGCCCGCAGGGCATTCGGGAGATCGTAGGGCAGGAGTATCCTGTAAAGGGACTGGTAAAAGAACTGATGAAAGACCGGATGTTTTATGAACAGTCCGGTGGTGGAGTCACACTTTCCGGTGGGGAAGTGATGGCGATGTCAACGGATTATATTTTACAGATCGCGAAAGCACTTAAAAAAGAAGAAATTTCGCTTACCATTGACACCTGCGGATATGTTTCGTATGATAAATTTGAAGCAATTTTACCGTATGTAGATACGTTTTTATATGACGTAAAAGTGATGGATCCGGAATTACATAAAAAATATATCGGAGTTGACAATAAGCTGATCCTGGATAACCTGGTGAAGCTTTCGGATGCAGGGGCAAGGATTTACATCCGAATCCCGACGATCAAAGAAGTGAACGGCAATGTGCAGAACATGGAAGATACCATTCATTTTCTGAAGAAACACGGCATTCACCCGGCACAGGTTAATCTGCTGCCTTACCATAATACAGGAAGCAGTAAATATCCGAAGCTGGGTATGGAATACAAGGGAACTGATTTACATGCACCGGAAAAAGAAGAGATGGAAAGTTTTGTAAAGCTTTTTCAGGATGCAGGGTATACCAACACAAAAATAGGAGGATAAGAAAATGGCAAGAGGCATGAATGAAAGAATTCAGAAGCTGAGAGAACTGAGTGTTACAACACCGGTTCACATTGATCTCGAAAGAGCAAGAATCGAGACAGATTTTTACAGAAAAAATGATGGAAAATATTCGATTCCGGTTATGAGAGCCATGGTATTAAAAGAATATTTTTCAAAGAAGACACTTTATCTGGGAGACGGTGAGCTGATCGTTGGTGAAAAAGGAAAAGATCCACAGGCTTCTCCTACATTCCCGGAACTTTGCTGCCACAGCAAAGAAGATATGGTAGTTATGAGTGAACGTGACCTCGTATCTTTCCATACAACAGAAGAAGATCGTGAGATCCAGGAGAAGGAAATTATTCCTTACTGGTCAGGACGAAGCATGAGAGAGAAGATCCTTGCAGCTATGACTCCGGAATGGAATGACTGCTATTCAGCAGGTATGTTCACAGAGTTTATGGAGCAGAGAGGACCTGGACATACATGCGGTGGTGAACAGAATTTTAAAGTTGGATATCTGGAATACAAAGAAAAGATCAAAAAGACTATGGATGCGCTGGATTTCATGAATGATCCGGAAGCTACCGATAAAATGGAAGAACTCAAAGCGATGGATATTGCATGTGATGCGGTTATCATTCTTGGAGAAAGATATCACAAGCTTGCCCTTGAAATGGCAGAAAAAGAAGCAGATCCTACACGTAAGAAAGAATTAGAGCAGATCGCAGCCAACCTGGAAGTTGTTCCGGCTCACAAACCGCAGACCTTCTGGCAGGCAATCCAGTTATACTGGTTTACACATCTTGCGGTTACAACAGAACTGAACCCATGGGATGCATTCAGTCCGGGACGTCTGGATCAGCATCTGATTTCTTATTATGAAGCAGATACAGAAGCAGGAATCCTTGATGACGAGAAAGCAAAAGAACTGCTTGAATGCTTATGGATCAAATTCTACAACCAGCCGGCACCGGTTAAGGTTGGTATTACCTTAAAAGAAAGTGCTACTTATGTAGACTTTGCGAATATCAATACAGGTGGAGTTACACCAGATGGTAAAGACGGTGTAAACGCAGTCAGCTACCTGATCCTTGACTGTATGGATGAGATGAAGCTTGTACAGCCGAACTCTAATGTAACCATCAGCAAGAAAACACCGGCACGTTTCCTCAAGAGAGCATGCGAGATCTCAAGAAAAGGATGGGGACAGCCGGCATTCTACAATACAGAAGCACAGATCATGGAGCTTGTTAATGCAGGAAAGACTCTGGAAGATGCCCGTCGTGGTGGATCTTCAGGTTGTGTAGAGACAGGTGCATGGGGAAGTGAAGCATATATCCTGACCGGTTATATGAATATTCCGAAGATCTTCCAGCTGACTCTTTACAATGGATATGATGCAATGTCAGGAAAACAGCTTGGACTGAAGCTTGGATATGCAAAAGACTTCAAGACATTTGATGAGCTCTGGGATGCATTTAAGAAACAGATGAAACATTTCATCGATATCAAGATCCGTGGAAACAACGTAATCGAGAGATTATATGCAGAAAATATGCCGGCACCGTGTCTTTCCGTTGTAACAAACGACTGCATCAGTAATGCAAAAGATTACAATGCAGGTGGAGCAAGATACAACACGAACTACATTCAGGGTGTTGGTATTGGAACCGTTACAGACTGTATTGCAGCTGTTAAATACAATGTATTTGACAAGAAGAACTTCACAATGGAAGAACTGATCGAAGCAATGGATCACAACTTTGAAGGATACGATGCAATCTACCGTATGGTTCATGACAAGACACCAAAATATGGTAACGATGATGACTACGCAGATGATCTGATGCAGGACGTATTTTATCTGTATCATGACCTGATCACAGGACGTCCGACTATGAGAGGCGGAAAGTACGGAGTCGATATGCTTCCTACAACCTGCCATGTTTACTTCGGAGATGTGATCGGAGCAACAGCTAACGGACGTAAAGCACATATCCCGGTTTCAGAAGGTATTTCACCAGAGAAATCAGCAGATGTAAATGGACCAACAGCTGTTATCAAATCATGTGCTAAGATGGATCATCTTGCTACAGCAGGAACACTTCTGAATCAGAAGTTCACACCGGACGTTGTAGCAGGAGAGAAAGGTCTTGACAATATGGCAAGTCTGATCCGCAGCTACTTTGCAATGGATGGACATCACGTACAGTTCAACGTTATCGACAGAAAGACTCTGCAGGAAGCACAGAAGCATCCGGAAGATTACAGAGATCTGATCGTGCGTGTTGCAGGATACAGTGATTTCTTCCGTAACTTAAGCAAACCGCTTCAGGATGAGATCATCAACCGTACAGAGCAGTCATTCGAATAGAAAATAACCAGAGAAATTGAAAAAGGTTAAATAAAGGAAGAAGTAGGAGCGCCGCAATGCAGAGAGTAATCTGTGTGCGGTGCTTCTGTTATTTTTTGAACAATGAAAAACATTTTCAAATTTCATTGACATATAAAAATAATGTGATAAAATGAAAACGATTTCCAAATTGAAGGGAGGAGGTCAGTATGGCAAAAGCACCATATAAAACAAAACAAATGACCGAAATACTTACCTTCCTGAAATCGGTACAGGGAAGACATGTTACTGTGAATGAAATCTGTGATTTTTTCAGGGAAAAAGGGATTTCCATCGGAACTACGACCATTTACCGCCAGCTTGAGAAAATGGTGAAAGAGGGACTGGTTGCAAAATATGTGATAGACGGTTCGAGCAGTGCCTGTTTTGAATATATCGGAGATCATGGGGAAGAACATGAAAACTGCTATCATTGTAAATGTGAGAAATGTGGAAAGCTGATCCATTTACAGTGCAATGAGGTAGAAATCTTAAAACAGCATATGCAGCAGCATCATGATTTTCAGATGGATCCGCATCGTACCGTGTTTTACGGAATCTGCGGTGAATGCAGTAAGAAAGAATAGATAAAATTTATTAACAGATGAAATCTGGGAAAGGAGAAGGAGATGGATACAGGAAAGAAAAAAAGTATGGCAGCGGTTATATGTATTTTTCTTATATTTGTAACCTTTGCTTCTCTTTTTTATGTTGCCAGAGAGGAAAATCATAACTGTACGGGAAAGGACTGCCCAATCTGTGCCTGCGTTCATCAGGCAAAGCAGGTCCTTCGGAATCTGGGAACAACACCTGCAGTAGGATTTTTCGCCAGTCCGGTGATCTTTATCGCAGAAACTGTTGCTTTACCGGGGCTCTGGATCATTTTGTCCATTTCGTTAGTTCATCAAAAGGTAAGATTAAATGATTGAATAAAACTTTTTATAAAGCAGAAAGGGTATGAAAAGTCATACCTTTCCTTTGGTGTACCATTTTTTAATAAGTGTAGATAATGGAGGTTTTATTCATGAAAAAGTATATAGCAATTCTACTGGTCGCTGCGATGGCGACTCTGGGCATTTCTGCCTGCCGGAAGGAAAATTCCAATAAAGAAACAAAAGTTCAGAAAGATTCTGATATTAAAGTTGTGACAACCATTTTCCCGGAATATGACTGGGTACGTCAGATTGCGGGAGAAGAAGCGGATCAGATGGATATCACCATGCTTCTTGACAATGGTGTGGATCTGCACAGTTATCAGCCGACTGCAGAGGACATCATGAAAGTATCGGATTGTGATCTGTTCGTATATGTCGGCGGCGAATCGGATGCATGGGTGGATGATGCGTTAAAACAGGCGAAGAATAAAGATATGCAGGTGGTCAATCTGCTCGATGTACTTGGAAACAATGCGAAAGAGGAAGAAGTGATCGAAGGAATGGAGCCTGAAGAAGAGAAAGAAGGCGGAGAGGAAGAAGAACCGGAATATGATGAGCATGTATGGCTGTCTGTAAAAAATGCAGAAGTGCTGAGTAAGGCAATTGCAGACGCGCTGGAAAAAGCAGATCCGGATCATAAGGATATTTATCAGGAGAATGCATCTGCATACAGTGAAAAGCTGAAAGACCTGGATGCTAAGTACCAGGAAGTTGTTGATGGCGCGTCACAGAAAACACTGCTGTTTGGTGATCGTTTTCCATTCCGTTATCTGGTAGATGATTATGGATTAAGCTATTATGCTGCATTTGTCGGATGCTCGGCAGAAAGTGAAGCAAGCTTTGATACAATTTCATTCCTGGCGAATAAAGTAGATGAGTTGGGACTAAAGGATATCATGGCGATTGAAAATTCCAATCAGAAAATTGCAAAGACGATCATTGAGAACACCAAAGAGAAAAATCAGAAGATCCTGACACTGGATACTATGCAGTCTACAACATCGGATGATGTGAAGAATGGCACAACCTACCTGTCAGTGATGGAAAAGAATCTTGAAGTATTAAAAGAAGCTTTGCAGTAGGAGGGAATATGGCACAAATTATATGTCGGGATCTGGCAATCGGATATGAAGGAAAAACAGTCGTGCAGAATATAAACCTTTCGGTAAAGAAAGGGGATTATCTGTGTGTGATCGGGGAAAATGGGGCTGGGAAATCTACTTTTATGAAGACTTTACTGGGACTTTTACCACCGGTGAGCGGGAAAATAGAATTCTATGATGGACTGAAGAAGAATGAAATCGGATATTTGCCACAGCAGACAGAGGTGCAAAAAGATTTTCCGACATCCGTGAGAGAAATTGTTCTCTCCGGATGTCAGAATCACCTTGGCTTCTGGCCGTTTTACCGTACAAAAGAGAAAAAATACGCAGAAGAGATGATGAAAAAACTGCAGATCACTCATCTGTCAAAACGTTGCTACAGAGAATTGTCCGGAGGGCAGCAGCAGAGAGTTCTGCTTGCAAGAGCACTTTGTGCGACCAGGAAAATCCTGCTTCTGGATGAACCGGTTTCCGGGCTGGATCCACAAATGACAGAAGAAATGTATCGGTTAATTGAGAAAATCAACCGGGAAGACAAGATAACGATCATTATGATCTCGCATGATATCCGTGGGGCAATGGAATATGCAAGTCATATCCTGCAGATTGGTCAGGAAGTTATTTTTGAATCGAAAGAAAATTATCTGCGGGCGCATACAAAGAGAAGAACTCTGGAAAATACAGGAGGGAAAAAATGATAGAAAAACTGATATTTTATATGGGATATCCTTTTGTGCGGTATGCACTGATCGTTGGCGTACTGATTGCACTTTGTTCCTCCTTACTTGGAGTGACACTGGTATTGAAAAGATTTTCGTTTATCGGAGACGGCTTATCCCATGTTGCATTTGGAGCAATGGCGGTAGCATCGGTTTTAAATATTACAAACAATATGCTGTTCATCCTTCCGGTAACGGTCGTATGTGCGATTTTATTATTACGGACAGGACAAAATACAAAAATAAAAGGAGATGCGGCGATTGCAATGATCTCAGTTGGAGCACTTGCAATCGGTTATCTGCTTATGAATGTATTTGCGACAGGTCCTAATCTTTCAGGAGATGTATGTACTACATTATTTGGATCTACTTCTATTTTGACATTGAAGATTGAACAGGTGTGGCTGTGTGTGGTATTGTCGGTTGTGGTTGTTGTGTTATTTATCGTATTTTATCATAAAATTTTCTGCGTGACCTTTGATGAAACGTTCGCAAAGGCAACAGGCATCCGGGCAGACCGTTATAATTTGCTGATCGCCGTGATCACAGCGCTGATCATCGTACTTGCAATGAACCTGGTAGGCTCGTTACTGATCTCGGCACTGGTCATCTTTCCGGCACTATCCGCGATGCGTATCTTTAAAACATTTTTCAGTGTAACGGTATGTTCGGTTGTATTATCTGTGTGCTGTGCGATCAGTGGGATGCTTTTGTCAATCCTGGCAGGAACACCGGTTGGTTCAACGATCGTGGCAGCCGATATTGTGGCCTTTTTGATCTGCTGCATGATCGAAAAAATCGCGGGAGGGAAATAAAGTGAAAAAATTACAGAAATGGCTGATATTGTTTGTGGGAATTCTTTTGATAACCGGATGCAGAGATAATGCAAGCAGCAACAAGAAAGTGAATAACGGGAAATCTGTTAATGATGTATTAGAGAAACAGACAAAAGCGGAAGAACAGAAGGAACAGACAGAGGAAAAGGACAAGAAAAAAGAAAGTACAGACACTTCAGAAAATACGGAGACAGAAGATGTAGATTATGATCTTACAGAAATGAACAGTGATATGGTTTACGCGACAGTTTACCAGATGATGATGGAACCGGAGCAGTATGAAGGAAAAACAATCCGGATCGACGGGAATTATTATATAAGTAAGGATGAAGCGACAGGGAATACCTATCATTTTTGCGTGATCAAAGATGCGCTGGCGTGCTGCGCGCAGGGACTGGAATTTGTCCGGAAAAATGAGGAAGAATTGTCGGATGAAGATTATCCGGAACAGGAAACAGAAATTATCGTTCAGGGAACGTTCGAGACATATAAAGAACCAAATGATGAGACTTTGTATTGCAGGATCACAGATGCGGATATGCAGATAAAAAAATAAGAAGAGAAAAGATGGATCATGAAGGAATACGGGAAAAAGATTAGCAGATATTTGATGAAAAACAAAAAAGGAAGATTTTATTGTGTGGCAGGTGTGTTGTATCTGCTGGCAATTTTGTTTGTCATGAATGATGCCTGGCTGTATCAGACACCGATCGTGAAAGTGACAAAAGTAGTGACAATTGTAGAAGGGAAAAGCAAAAGTACCCGTGGAACAGAAGAAACGAAATATAAGCAGAGTCTTTATGGTAAGATCCTAAACGGAAAAGACAAAGGAAAAGAAGTCCGGATTGCCAATGAATACACAACAACAGAAATGGCTGACCAAAAATACCATAAAGGTGACCGGGTGTTTTATAAGGGATCATCGATCATTGGAGTAAAGCGGGATACGATGCTGGTTGTTATGCTTGGCTTCCTTGCACTTCTGCTCCTTGGGATTGCCGGACGGCAGGGCGGTTTGACGATCATAACAGCAATGTTGAATATCCTGATTTTTGTGATCGGTTTCTGGACGGCGGATGACACATCGGAAATTCTGAGTGTATGTAGCAGACTGATCCTTTTTTTCGCAGTGGTAACGCTTGTTGGATTAAATGGAATCCACAGGAAAACTTTTGCCGCACTGTTGACAACACTATGTGTCCTGCTTATGATCATGGGGATATTTGATCTTGTTATGCAGCATATGGAAGAACTGGATTATTCGACGATGGAATATCTGGGCAGTATTGATAATCCGGATGAAATTTTCCATGCAGAGATCCTGTTGTCAGGACTCGGTGCCATCATGGATGTGGCGGTTGCCATATCGGTGGCTTTAAGCGAGATTGTTGAGCAGAAACCGGAAGTAAAATTTGTGGAACTTTTCCGTTCGGGCAGAGAGATCGGATATGACATTATGGGAACAATGATCAATGTGCTGTTGTTTGTGTTTGGCTGCGGTCTGATCCCTACATGTTTGATCCGGATGAACAATGAGGTGCGTTTTGTTACCATTGTAAAATTGCATATTCCATGTGAATTATGCCGTTTCTTTGTAGAAAGTATCGGAATTGTACTGGCAATCCCAGTGTCTATTTTCATAACAGCAGTTATGATGAAACTATCTGTGAAAAAGAGGGAAAAAAGATGTTGATCATATTGGGACTGATTCTAATGATAGTAATAGTGCTTGTTGGAGGGGACAGAGGCGCCATGTCTCTGATCGCTCTGGTTGGAAATATTTTGTGCCTGAGTCTTGCGATCTGGCTTTATGCCGTCGGAGCACCCGTGTTTTTGGTTACTGCCGGTGCAGGAATTTTAATTTCTTGTATCACTTTGTTTTATCAAAATGGGACGAATATTAAAACCTGGAGTGCATTTCTTGCGGTTGCAATTACAATGTGTGTGTTATTTGCATTTATTTATCTGGTCGTATGGAAAAGTGGGGCGGGAGGCTTGAATGAGATCCAGGCAGCCGGAGAGGATGTTTTCTATTATAATATGAACCTGGATATCAGTATGCCCAAGGTTGCAACAGCCGTAATTGTACTCAGCACGTTAGGAGCTGTGATCGATATGGCACTGACAGTAACAACTTCCGTATATGAGGTGAAATGTCATAAACCGGATATCAAAATGAACAAACTGGTTCAAAGTGGAATGAAGATTGGAAAAGATGTGATCGGAACAACGGTTAATACGTTATTGTTTGCATATCTGGGAGAATCGCTGTTGTTATTCGCGTATTTGAGAATGCAGAATTACTCTATTGAGCTGTTGATCAACTCCAAAATTCTTTTTCAGAACTGTATTTCCATGATTTTTGGAGCAATTTCCTGCACAATAATAATGCCGGTTTCAGCGGTTTTGATCGCAAAAAACTGTGAGTTTTTTGATTGGATGGAAAATAGTAAATAGCAGGTTGACAGCAGGGAAATATCTGTGATAAACTTGTTTAGAATTAAACTGTTTACGAATGAACAATTTATTCGTGAACAGTTTTCTTTTTTTGAAGAAGCAAAAAGTGGAAGGAGGAAAGTCATTTGTGTGAAGGATGTGAAGAGCGAATCCACGTAGGACATCAGGTACACCGGATAGACCGTTCGATTTCAAAACTGCTGGAAATGCGTGTAAAAGAAGAAGGACTGGATGAGATTGCCCTGATGCATGGCTGGATCTTACGCTATCTGTATGAACATCAGGATAAGGAAATTTATCAGAAAGATATAGAAAAGTATTTTGGTATCTGCCGTTCAGCGGTAACAAATATTATCCAGACTCTGGAGAAAAAAGGGTACATCTGCCGTGCATCGGTTGCAAATGATGCGCGTCTGAAAAAAGTAATGCTGACAGAAAAAGGACGGGAAAACCATGAAAAACTGGGAGAAATTTTTCAGAAAATGGATGCGCAGTTGGAAGAAGGCATTACAGAAGAAGAATTACATGCATTTATGCATGTGATCGATAAAGTTTATTACAATATGGAAAAAATGAAAGGAGAGAATTCATGATTCGGACTTTATTAAAAGAAGTAAAAGAATATAAAGCGGCATCGATCGCAACACCGTTTTTTATGATTCTGGAAGTATTGTTTGAGACACTGATCCCATTTCTGATGGCATCTATTATCGATAAGGGTGTCAATACCGGAAATATTCACCATATTTACAAAGTTGGTGGAATTATGATCGTGGCTGCATTTTGTGGCCTGCTTGCCGGAATGGCAGGAGGACGATACGGAGCAAAGGCTTCGACCGGGTTTGCGAAGAATTTGAGAAATAAGATGTTCGATCAGATCCAGACCTATTCGTTTGCAAATATTGATCATTTCAGTACAGCAGGTCTGGTTACACGTCTGACAACAGATGTGACCAATGTGCAGAATGCGTACCAGATGATGCTGCGTATGATGATGAGAGCACCGGCAAGTATGATCTGTGCAATGGTGATGGCATTTACGATCAATGCCAGACTGGCAAGTATTTACCTTGTGGCAGTTGTGATCCTGGGAGTGATCCTCTTCTTTATCATTCGTCATGCAACGGCTTATTTCCAGCAGGCATTTCCAAAATATGATGCTTTAAATGCATCCGTTCAGGAAAATGTATCTGCGATCCGTGTAGTAAAAGCATATGTAAGAGAAGAACAGGAAACAAGTAAATTTCAGTATGCAAGTAAGAATATTTACGATATTTTTGTAAGAGCAGAGAAAAATGTTATATGGAACTCACCAATCATGATGTTCACTGTTTATACCTGCATCATCCTGATCAGCTGGTTTGGTGCAAAGATGATCGTAGTGAAATCGTTGACAACAGGAGAGTTGATGAGTCTTCTTGCATACTGTATGAACATTCTGATGAGTCTGATGATGCTGTCTATGGTATTTGTCATGATTTCCATGAGTATGGCAAGTATGCGGCGTATAGCAGAAGTACTGGGTGAAACCAGCGATATCCATAATCCGGAACATCCGCTTTATGAAGTGGAAGATGGAAGTATTTCATTTAAGAATGTAGATTTTGCTTACAAAAAAGACAGTGCAGAGAAAGTCCTGAAGAATATCAATCTGGACATCCATTCCGGTGAGACGATTGGCATCATTGGAGGAACCGGAAGTGCGAAGACGAGTCTGGTGAATCTGATCAGTCGTCTGTATGACGTGACAGGCGGAGAAATCCTGGTTGGCGGAAGGAATGTCAAGGATTATGATCTGGAAGTACTGAGAAACCAGGTATCTGTTGTATTGCAGAAAAATGTACTGTTTACCGGAAGTATTCTGGATAACTTGCGCTGGGGAAACAAAGAGGCGACCGACGAAGAATGTATGGAAGCATGTCGGCTTGCATGTGCAGATGAATTCATTGAGCGTTTCCCGGATAAATATAATACCCACATTGAGCAGGGAGGAAACAACGTATCCGGTGGTCAGAAGCAGAGACTGTGTATTGCAAGAGCACTGCTTAAGAAACCGAAGATTCTGATCCTGGATGACAGTACCAGTGCGGTAGATACTGCTACAGATGCGAAGATCCGCCGTGCATTCCGTGAAGAAATCCCGGATACAACAAAGCTGATCATTGCACAGCGTGTATCCAGTGTGCAGGATGCAGACCGTATCATCGTTATGGATGAAGGGCAGGTTCATGGATTTGGTACACACGAAGAATTGCTGAAGACCGATGAAATTTACCGCGAAGTATACGAATCGCAGACTCAGGGCGGAGGAGATTTTGATGAAAACGGAGGTGAAGCATAATGCCAAGACCGATGGGAAGACCACAGAATAAAGTGAAATATCCGGGAAAACTTTTGATGCGTCTGATAAACTACATTTTCCGTGATTATAAAGTTCATTGTATTGCAGTATTTATCCTTATATTTGTAGGAGTTATCGCAAATGTGCAGGGAACGATGTTTACAAGAGATCTGATCGACAAATATATTACACCGTTCCTGTTGTCTGACGGTACACCGAACTTTTCACCGCTTGCACATGCAATTGAAAGGGTTGCGGTATTTTACGGAATCGGAATCGTTGCGACTTACGCATATAACCGTATCATGATCAATGTGACACAGGGAATGATGATGAATATGCGTAATGAGCTGTTTGAACATATGGAAAAGCTGCCGATCAAATATTTTGATACCCATGCACATGGTGATATCATGTCAATTTACACGAACGATATCGATACCCTGCGGCAGATGGTCAGCCAGAGTATTCCGCAGATCATCAACAGCGGATTTACGATCATCAGTGTATTTGTCAGTATGTTGATCTTAAATATTCCACTTACGGTTGTGACGATGATCATGGTTGCAATTATGATATTTGGTACCAAGAAAGCCGCCGGACAGAGCGGGAAATATTTCCTGGAACAGCAGAAAAATCTTGGAAAAGTCAATGGTTATATTGAAGAAATGATGAATGGACAGAAGGTTGTCAAGGTCTTCTGCCATGAGGAAGAAAGTAAGGCAGAATTTAAAGAGCTGAATGAGGCACTTTTTGTAAGCGCAGACCGTGCGAATACCTATGCAAACTACCTCGGACCTTTGAATGCGCAGATCGGAAATATCAGTTATGTAGTCTGTGCGATTGTCGGAGGTGCCCTTGCGCTGAATGGTGTGGGAGGATTTACACTGGGTGCACTGGCAAGCTTTCTGACATTCAATAAAAGCTTTAGTATGCCGATCAACCAGGTCAGCCAGCAGATGAATGCTATTGTAATGGCACTTGCAGGAGCAGAGCGTATCTTTACCCTTCTGGATGAGAAAGTGGAAGTAGATGACGGGTATGTGACTCTGGTCAATGTGAAAAAAGAAAATGGAAAACTTATAGAATGTAAGGAACATACCCGATGCTGGGCATGGAAGCATACACATCAGGCAGATGGTTCGGTAGATTATATTGAGCTTAAGGGAAATGTAGTATTTGATGGTGTGGATTTCGGGTACAATAATGATAAGATCGTGCTTCATGATGTGAAATTGTATGCAGAGCCAGGACAGAAAATTGCCTTTGTAGGTTCGACAGGAGCAGGAAAAACAACCATTACAAATCTGATCAACCGGTTTTATGATATTCAGGATGGAAAAATCCGCTACGATGGAATTAATATAAACAAGATTCGGAAAGCGGATCTGCGACGTTCCCTTGGAATTGTACTGCAGGATACACATCTGTTCACAGGAACGGTAAAAGACAATATCCGTTTTGGAAAACTGGATGCAACAGATGAAGAAATCTTTGCAGCAGCAGAATTGGCAAATGCAGATGGATTTATCCGTAGACTTCCGGAAGGATATGATACGGTCATCACCGGGGATGGGGCAAACTTAAGCCAGGGACAGAGACAGCTTCTTGCAATTGCCAGAGCAGCAGTTGCAGATCCGCCGGTACTGATCCTGGATGAGGCTACAAGCTCTATTGATACGCGTACTGAACGTATTATTCAGGAAAGCATGGACAGACTGATGCATGGACGTACTACGTTTGTGATCGCACACCGTCTGTCTACGGTTCGGAATTCCGACTGTATCATGGTTCTGGAACAGGGACGCATTATCGAAAGAGGTACCCATGACCAACTGATTTCAGAAAAGGGAAAATATTATCAGTTGTACACCGGGAATGCAATTGCTGAATAAGATTCAAAAGACAGGATGTTACTGTTCACAGTACCTGTGACCAGCAACGCATCTCGCCATTTTAAATCGCCTTTGGCGATGGGCGAGATGCCATTCAAGATAAAACGTGCATCCTCCGTGCCAATCAGCGTAGTGATTGACACGGGAGTGAACAGTAACAACAGGATTCAACAAAATTTACATAAATTAAAAAATACTATCAATTTTTTTGTGCATACGCTATACTTGTATATATAGCACTGCAAGTCCTTCCGAGCAGAGAAGTAAAATAGCAGTTCTATAAAAATGTCATGATAGGGTAGGTTTAGGAATGAAAAAACAAATCAATTGCAAAGAAGTTGTATGGGAACTATTTACACTTACCGCTGCAGTGGCAATTATCGCTGCAGCGGTTTATTTCTTTCTGGTGCCGAGCCATGCATCGGTCAGCAGTATTTCCGGTCTTGGAATTATTCTTACGAATTTTATACCTTTACCGCTTTCAGTGATCACGATGGTCCTGAATGTTGTTCTTTTGATCATCGGATTCATAACATGTGGACGGGAATTTGGTACGAAAACCGTGTATACCAGTATCTTACTGCCGGTATTTATCGGTATTTTTGAACGGATTTTCCCGAATATCGGTTCCCTGACAAAAACCCAGGAACTGGATGTCCTCTGTTATGTTCTGGTAGTCAGTGTAGGACTCAGTATTCTCTTTAATATGAATGCTTCTTCCGGCGGACTTGATATTGTGGCTAAGATCATGAATAAATATCTGCACATCGAATTGGGGAAAGCCATGTCTTTAGCCGGTATGTGTGTGGCGCTTTCGGCAGCACTTGTATATGATAAGAAGACGGTGGTTTTAAGCGTTCTTGGTACTTATTTTAATGGGATGGTGGTAGACCATTTTATCTTCGGGCAGAATCTGAAACGAAGAGTATGTATTATTACAAAGTATGAAGAAGAACTTCGGAATTTTATTCTGCATGAGCTTCATAGTGGAGCAACCATTTATGATGCCATCGGAGCGTACAATTTAGATAAAAGACACGAGATCATTACGATCGTAGATAAAAATGAGTATCAGAAACTCATGAATTATATCAATAATCTTGATCCGAAGGCTTTCGTCACAGTGTACACGGTGGCAGACATGAGATATCAGCAGAAGGTTTTGGAAAATGAAGAAAGAAGTTAGTGATCTACTCCATCAGGTTTGCAAATTGATAAATGTACAATATTCTGTTATAATAATGTACAAAGAAAGGAGGAGTTACAATACCAGTAATAAAACCAATTACAGATTTAAGAAATACAAATGAAATATCTGAAATATGTCACAAACGACAGCAACCAGTATTTATTACAAAAAATGGTTATGGAGATTTAGTAGTTATGAGTATGGAAACTTATGAAGAATTACTCAGCACAAATCAGATTGATAAGGCAATTTTTGAAGCAGAACGGGAAGTCGCAGAAGGTGCAGAGTTATTAGATGCACGTGAGGCATTGGGAGAACTCAGGAGGAAACATTTGGGATAAATATACCGTAAAAATGTTTCCACAGGAATATAGAGATATTGATAAGATATACGAGCAGGCACTTCTTGTTAGTAATTATGCTGATAATGCAATTGCACTGGCAGAAAAACTTGAAAAAGCAATTTTAAGTTTGGAAGAACAGCCATATCGAGGGGCAGAAAGAAAATATGGATTTTATGCTTTTAAAGGATATAGGCAGTTGACTGTAGAAAACTATATTATCATTTATGAAGTGTTTGAAAATGAAAAAGTTGTTGCAGTGGTAACTGTAAAATATGGAAAAAGTGAGTTTTAGAATCAAGAAATCTCACTGAAATATAAAGGGTACTAAAAAACGTCACAATTTGTGGCGTTTTTTTAGTGCAGGAAAAAGGAGACCAAGAGTGTCAAAAATCAGATTTTCATCAAAGGAAAGAAGCTGATATCTTATTTGAAAAAAGAGAAGAACCATTTAATATTTATGAATATTGCAAAAAGTAGTAATTTTTTCTGTTAAAAAAATGAAGTAATATAAGAAAAGGGATACAAATGAAAAAAGTATTGATTGCTGCGGATGAGGTAGATAAGTGGAGTCGGCTTTGTGAAGGGTTACAAAATGAGTGGGAATGTACGACCGTTAATCTGGATGCATTTGAAAAATTCCATACCATAGCGGTCTATGACGCAGTATTGATAAGAGAAAAGCAGAAGATTATACAAAAGGGAAAACTTCTGATTGACTGGTGTTATCATACGGTTTACTGGAGAGAGCATGAGCTTGCAACCCTAAATGAGCGAGAAAAGGCATTCCTGTATCTGCTGGCAGAGTCCTCCAAACAGGTAGTTACCCATGAGATTATCATTGAACAGTTATGGAAAGAACCGTATGAAGACGACTCTGCCAACATGATCTGGTGTTTTGTACACAGACTTGACTTGATTATAGAAGAATATTTCCACGCAGCATGATGAAAAATAGAATAGTAGTGATAGAAAAAAGTACAAAATAAGAATCGAACATTTGTTCTTTTTTCTTGCCTTCATCTATATACTTTCAAAAAAATGTCTGATATAATAGGGACTGTTACAAGAACAAACAGTAAAAATATGACAGAATCGGAGCCTGGTATCATCAGGTATTTCCAGGTGCTGTTTTATCCGCAAAAATGAATTTTGTGACTTTTATTCGTAACGAAACAAAAATGACCTCTATTCGAGACAAAAATAGGCATTTCGTTACGAATCTGATTACGAATTTTTGGCTGATAGTGATCGTACTAAAAGTCACAAATGGAGGGATTTATCATGAATGCAGAAAAAGGACATTCGCAATCCGCTGACAATAGTCAGCTGCTTACTCATAAAAGCAGCCCGCAGGGCGGACATGCTTTTAAATTAAAAGCCCCATATAAGCCAATATTTCCTTGCATTTGAAAAATATTTATAAGGAAGAAGAGTTAGATGAAAATCGAACTACCGAGTTTTTCTCGGTAGTTCAAAATGAGGGACAGCGTAACGTTAAAAGAAAAGTAAAATGTTATAATTTAGCTGCAATTATAGCTGTTGGATATCGAGTGAATTCTAAGAAAGTTACACGCTTTCGGCAGTGGGCTACTAAAACATTAAAAGAATATATTACAAAAGGGTTTGTATTGAATGATGATATGCTTAAAAACGGCAGACCTTTTGGAAAAGACTATTTTGATGAATTACTTGAACGCATCGCGATTGAATAGACTTGTGACAATGTTTATTGATTATGCAGAATTAATGGCTGAAGATGAGATATTAATGAGCATGCAAGACTGGGTTGATCAAACGAATCAGTTTTTATTGAATAATAGGCGAAAGGTACTGAATGGAAAAGGGAAAATTTCTCATGATGTTGCTATGCAAAAAGCTGAGAAGGAATATGAAGTATTTAGAGTTAAACAGGATAGAGAATATGTTTCTGAATTTGATCGGGAAGTAGAGAAATATCTTAAAGGAAATGATTAAGAAAGTTATTTGTAACAATTTATAAATTAGGAATATGTAGTGGGAGGAAAAATTTATGAAAATGAATTTTAAAGGATTAGTTGACTTGCACACATTACCCAAAACGACTCCGTTATTACCTTTATATGAGGCTATTATAAATTCTATACAAAGTATTGAAGATGCTCAAATATCGAATGGGAAAGTAGAAATTATAGTTGAACGTGATAAACAAATGAATTTATTTAATCAGTGGGAAACGGATATAGAAAATATTATTATTGTTGACAATGGGATAGGCTTCGATGATGAAAATTATAATTCTTTTGATACTTATGCTAGTGAATATAAGATTCAAAAGGGTTGTAAAGGTGTTGGGAGAATGTTGTGGTTAAAAGCGTTTTGCAGTGTCAGTATAGAAAGTATATTTGTCGAAGAGGATAAGAAAAAATGCAGAACGTTTTTATTTGATGCAAATCATGCAGTTCATGATATGAAGGTTAAGGAATTAAGTTCGGATGTTTTACAAACTACTAAAGTACGATTAAATGGGTTAAGAGAACAATACAAAGGGAATTGTCCAAAAAAATTAGATACTATAGCGAAAAATATATTAAATCATTGTTTTACATATTATGTATTGGGAAAAGCGCCTAAAATAATAGTAAGTGATGAACGAGATATAATAGATATTGATGAATTATATAAAGAAAATATTGGAGATAATATAAAAATTGATGATATAGATATCAAAGGAACTACTTTTAAAATAATACATTCTAAGAATTATATGAATTCTAAAGATAATCATACAATGAACTTTTGTGCCAATCATTGGGTTGTACAACCTATCTCTTTGACAAAAATAATGGGGAATATCAGTGTAAAATTGAAAGATGAAAAGGGGGAATTTATATATAATGGATATATAATGTCTGAGCTGTTAGATAAACATGTAAATAGAGAACGTACAAAAATCGAACTTCCTGAACAGCCTAACTTAGTGGAAAGTATTGGTATACATGATATTACAGAAAGTGTAGAAAAGGTTATTTTAGACTATTTAAAGAAAGATATAGAAGATAGTAATAAAAAGAAAAAAGAAATGATTCAAGCATATGTTTTCGGTAGAAATCCCAAATATAGAATGCTGTTGAAGAATAAACCGGAAATATTTAATGAAATACCTTGGGTAGTAGATGAAGAAAAATTAGAAATGGAATTGTTTAAATAAGAACAAAAATTTAAACTGGAATTGAAGCGAGAAGGGAAAGAACTAGAGCAAGAATTAAAGAATGGAATTGTAGATTATGAAAGTTATTTAGAAAAACGTAATAATTATGCAGAAAAAATGTCTGACATTGGGAAGAGTAATTTGGCAGAATATGTAATGCATAGAAAAACGATTTTAGATATTCTTGCGCAGAATATAAGATATAAAGATCAAGAACAACAAAAATATGCGTATGAAAAAAATATTCATCAACTTATTTTTCCAATGACAAAAACTTCAGATGATATAGATTATTTGCAACATAATTTGTGGATAATAGATGAAAAATTGGCATATCATCATTACCTTGCATCTGATATGAAAATAAAAAAGATGGAAGAAGTTGAAAATAATAGTGGAAAAGAGCCAGATTTAATAATTTTTGATTCGCCGTTTGCATTTACTGACGAAGAGGAGCAACCATATAGAAATATAACGATAATTGAGTTTAAACGACCGGGCAGAGAACACTATAATGATGCTGAAAATCCAATTAGGCAAATTAAAGAATATATGGATGATATAGTAGAGGGAAAAGTGAAGACGAAAGATGGTGAATTTCTGAATGGAACAGAAAATATTCGATTTTTTTGTTATATTATATGTGATGTGGATTTAAGTATAAAGAAGCTGGCTAAACTAGAGGACTTGAAAGTAACTCCAGATAATATGGGTTTTTATAAGTATATTGATTCTTATAAAGCGTATTTAGAAATTATTCCGTATAATAAATTGATACAAGATTCGAAAAAAAGAAATAGAATATTATTTGATAAACTTTTTAACCAAAGTTAGTAATTATGTAAATTTAGGAAGATTATTCAGGAGAAATCATATGGATCATTTTGAATTAGTATCAGAATATAAACCAACAGGAGACCAGCCACAGGCAATCAAAGAACTAGTCGAAGGTTTTAAAGAAGGCAATCAGTGTCAGACATTGCTTGGCGTCACCGGATCTGGTAAGACATTTACCATGGCGAATGTCATCCAACAATTGAATAAACCAACGCTGATCATAGCACACAATAAGACACTGGCTGCGCAGCTTTATGGGGAATTTAAAGAGTTCTTTCCAAATAACGCAGTCGAATATTTTGTCTCCTAGCATGAGAAGGTTACAAAACAGGTGGTATTTTGTGGTGTGTGGGTGGTTGAACATCCAGATATTGTGGAAGCGGTAGGGGTGAGAGTATAGGTGAAAAGTGGGTGGATGAAGAGGTTTTGTGACTTTTTATCGCCTGCTTTTTGCATATTAATTGAAAAATATAGTGTATGAAAATAAAATACTTGTTATAATCTAAGTAGAAGATGTGGAAGTAGAAAATGCATCATTCTATATCAGTTATTTATAGTGTGATCGGCAGAAAATGAGGTGATAGCATATGCCAAAGATTATGCAGGATTTAATTGAGCAATATGTAGAAGCGGTAAAAAAGATTTATGGTTCCCATGTGCGACAGATCATTTTATATGGCTCCTATGCTAGAGGTGATTTTCGACCGGATTCCGATGTGGATATTATGATTCTGGTGGATATGTCGGATTTGGAATTAAAGGCATATGCACAGCAACTTTCCTATATGACGTATGACTTTAACATGGATCATGATCTGGATATCAAACCTATTGCTAAAAGTGAAGCACATTTTAACAAGTGGATTGTGAATCATCCATTTTATTCCAATATTCATAAAGAAGGAGTTATTTTGTATGGAGCAGCATAATGAGGAATATGGGACAAGGCGGGATCTGGTTTTATATCGTCTGGCAACAGCCAGAAATGATCTGAAATCCGCCAGAGCTTTCAAAGAAAAATATCAAGAAATAGATTTTACTATAGGATAAGTTTGGAGAGGATTATGTGTGGAAAAAAGAATTGAGGTTTGCGATATCCATGCTGTATAGTCTTGCGGATGAATGAAAGATGTCTCTAGCCAAAGTGTATAAAATATTAAATTCAACCGAAATTTTGGATAATTATATCATAAAATGTTATGATGTCCTTCATACGCAAGGCAAAGAATACTTGGTAGAAAATATTATCGATTTCGTGAGAGGAAAGAGCATTAATGTATGAGTGTGTATTATGGATTAATGAAGTATATTTGGTTAGTTGACCTCGTAAATGAGCGATGAGTTCGATTTAAACTGACGTGAAAATATATTGATAGAAGGAGAATGCAGAAAATTATGAATAATAGTTTTAGGATGCTACATGAATTAGAAAGATTAGAGAATCTTTCTGATGAGTATTCAGGGGCTTTACGTCTATTAAGTAAAAGAATAAGGAAAGATTTTTGGACAGATAAAACAGAAAAAAAGTTAGCAATAGTATTAGCAAATTTGAATGATTGTTATGAAGTTGTTGCGGAATATGATTTTGGCTTAGAATATATTATACAATATATTAAGATATTGGCAAAATATGCTGTGTTTATAAAGCCTGAATTGAAAACAGAGTATTATAATGAATTAATAGATGATATTCAAATAGAGAATGCTAGAGGGATTATTGAGAAACAATGGGAAAATGTTCTTTTAGCTGAAGATGGTTTGAAAAGCTTTAAAGAAATATTTGATGATATATTTCAGAAATGTTTGCGAATACATCAGGATAAGTTCTTCTGTGAATTGGAAGAATCAGATGTTATATGCAGGGTGGTGAATGATAAATATCCAATTAATAAAGAAAGATTTATACCATGGGATAATACGGATACTATAAATCGTTGGAATCCACCTGGAAAAACATATTTGTATTTATCTTATACAAAAGTTGATGAGCAGTATAATTCAAGATTAAAATTGAGTGAATATATATGCCTTGAAGAGTATAGGGCAAACAAAGGAGAACGGTATTATTTCTGTAATTTTCGACCTACGAAAAAAGGACATATTTTAAATCTTTCGTATAATGATAATTCATTAAGAACATATAAGAATATGTTGATTAATCATGAAGCAGACTTAGAAAATAAAATATTAGAAGAGGTAATGAATAATTCTGATATTGATAAATTCCAATCCAAAAGAAAGATAAAAAGAGCAATTAAAAAAGCTCAAAAAAAATACGATGTAGATAAAGCAATAATAGAGGAAAGTGTAGCAAAACAATACTTAAAAATGATTTGTAGTTGCATATATAAAAAAGTGGACGAAATTGATGAAGAAAAGCGTGAAGAAGCATATAAATCATTTTGGATTTTAGCTAATTATTTAGAAGAAAAAGGTGTGACAGGCATAATCTATCCATGTACAAGGGATAGAAAAATCTGTGGAAAGAATATTGTCTTATTTAACAAGTATGACGCAGAACCAATAGAGAGCACTATAAGAGAATTTAATTACTAGAAAATGGAGAATCATAGATATAGTAAAATTATAAAAGGAAGTTTAAAACCATGAAAAATATTACTTTTAATGAATATGTGAGAATGATTGAAAAGTGGAAAAATAACAATGATTTTAGAGAAATCAATATTCAGAATGAAGTTGTAAAACCTTTTATAGAAGCGTTAGGAGATGAGTTCGATGTTATAGATGTATCTATTAAGGGGCGTGAGTCTAAGAATCATGATTATTTGGCATATTGTGGAACGTATGAAAGTGGTGGAAAGAAGAAAGCTACAACACCGGATTTAATTATTACAAAAAATTGGAATTGGAGAAATAGAGAAAATAAAGTGAAATATTATTGTTCTGTTGAGGTGAAATCACCATTTTTGAATGAAAGGCTTTATGATAAGGAAAAATATAGTGATTTTTTGAAAGCAAAAATAAATAGACATTTATCGGCAAAAGAGAATCATAAATTGATACTGACAGATGGTATAAAATGGGAGTTTTATGAAAAACAGAAGGAAAAAAAGAGTTTCAATTTGTATGTAAAAGATACAGAATGGCAGTGGAATCCTTTAGATTTTGAAGATATTAAAAAGAGTATAAAAGATTTTTTAAAGTAAGTAGATTTATAAAATATAATTATTACATAGCCGATCGGTTCGCCAAGAGCCAGTCGGTTTTTTCATACCTATTTTTATACATAGCCAGTCCCATAAAAAGGATTGGCTATTAATTTTTTTAAGGAAGGAGGACACCATATGACCAAGTGTAAAGTAATCGCTCTTGCAAATCAGAAGGGAGGTACAGCCAAGACCACAACGACTTTAAATCTGGGAATCGGTCTTGCAAAGCAGGGGCAAAAAGTATTGTTGGTTGACGCTGATCCGCAGGGAGACTTAACCACTGCATTAGGTTGGAATGATGCAGACAATCTTCCGGTTACATTGGCAACACAGATGCAGAAGATTTTACAAGATGAACCATTTGCGTATAATGAAGGAATTTTGCATCACGACGAGGGAGTAGATATTATTCCAACAAATATTGAATTGTCTGGTATGGAAATCTCACTGGTTAATGCGATGAGCAGGGAACAGACATTAAAATTGTATCTATCAGATTTGAAAAAGGATTATGACTATATCCTGATTGACTGTATGCCAAGTTTAGGAATGCTGACCATCAATGCATTGGCTGCGGCAGACAGTGTGATTGTCCCGGTACAGGCTCAGTACTTGCCACTAAAGGGTATGACACAGCTTATGAAAACAATCGGTAAGGTGCAAAGACAACTCAACCCAGAGTTGAAAATCGATGGAGCTTTGCTAACATTAGCAGATATGCGGACAAGACTTGCCAGAGCAACAGCATATAATCTGAATGCAACATATGGACAGCACATCCGTATATTTAAGACTGTGATTCCGGTAGCTACCACAGCAGCAGAAAGCAGTGCTGCAGGAAAGAGCATTTATACTTATGACAAAGATGGAACTGTAGCACAGGCATATGCAGAATTTACGAGGGAGGTGATGCAATGTGGCGAAAGGCAGAGAAATAAACATGAATCTTCCCTCAGCAGATGATTTGTTTACGACACAGGAAGAAAGAGCGCAACAGACTCAGGAATATGTTAAAGAGATTTCCATTTATGAAATTACGGATTTCCCGGACCATCCATTTAAAGTAAAGATGGACGATAAGATGCTGGAAACAATCGAGAGCGTTCGAGACCATGGTGTATTAGTTCCAGTACTTGTCCGAGAAAAACCGACAGGTGGATATGAAATGATTTCCGGTCATCGCAGAAAAATGGCATGTGAGTTGGCTGGAAGAGATAAAATTCCTTGTATTGTAAGGAATCTTACGGATGATGAGGCGATTGTGGTCATGGTTGACAGCAATCTCCAGCGAGAAAAAATTCTACCATCCGAAAAAGCATTTGCCTATAAGATGAAGTTGGAGGCTATGAAAAGACAACAAGGTTATCGCTCTGATTTAACTTCTGCAACACCGTTGCAGAAGTTAGGCAAAAAATCATCTAGAGAATTATTAGCCGAGCAAGTAGGAGAAAGCCATGAGCAAATCAGAAAATATATCCGTCTGACTAATTTAATTCCTGAAATCTTAGAAAAGGTTGATGACGGTAAGATTGGTATGAATCCGGCAGTAGCACTTTCCTATCTGTCAAAAAAAGAACAGGAGCTGTTGCATGATGCGATGGAATCGGAGGCTTGTACACCAAGTTATGATCAAGCAATCCAAATGAGGAATCTTTCCAAAGAGGGGAAATTGACGGAGGATATTATCATGGTCATCATGTCGCAGGAAAAGCCCAATCAGGTAGAACAATGGAAAATCCCGAAGAGTAAGCTGAAAAAATATTTTCCGTCCGGGACTTCGCAGGAAAAGATTGAGGAGACCATTATCAAAGCACTGGAACTGTACCGGAAACGGGAAAAGACCAGAGAACGATAGGCAAATTTGACACCAAGGGGAAAGTCTATCCTCTGACAGGTATCGAGAAAGCAGAAATTTTCTGTTTTCCCCTCCCCATACCCTACCCCTTTGGTTTACCAGCAGATTACCAGCCGAAAAGACAATAAGGAGCCAGGAGACATCTTCTCTTTCGGCAGGTGGGATATTCCAGTCCCATATAACAGCAGAAAATGAACAGAGTACAGCAACAACTGGCGTTCCCAAGGGACGTCTTTTTTGATGCACAAATTGATACGAGAAGAAAGGAATTGTAGAAAATGAGAAAGATATGGAAACGAGTATGCACAGGGATTCTTGCCCTGGCTACAGTAATAACCGCATTGCCGATCACATCGGTTCATGCAGCAGAAACACAGTACTGGACGGAGTCCGCAGAACGAGTCGGATATATTGAGCATGTGATGAATGATGGAACTATTCATTCCACATTCAACGAAGGACATATGAAAGTCGAAGGAGAAACTGCATACTGTGTGGATATCAATACGAACTTCCAAAATGGATATAAGACCAGACATGACGCAAGTGCCAGCATGAGTGCAGCACAGATTGAGGATGTGGCATTGTCACTGGAATATGTAAAACAGTACACAGGCAGTCACACCAATCTGAATGCAAATCAGCGCTATCTGTTGGAACAGTGCGTGGTATGGCAGAGATTGAGTGAATATTTAGGATGGCAGTGTGACAATGTCCGTGCAGCTTATTCTGAAATCTCACAGGATATCCAGAATGAGGTGTATGCCGGGGCAAGAGCATTTGTACAGGAAAACAAAGGTCGTTACAAATGTGGTGGTTATATTTATACCGGACAGGGGCAGGATGTTGGACAGTTCTGGGCGGAATTGAATGTAGGAAATGCAAAAGTAAAAAAGGCTACAGCAAATGCGAGTGTCACAGACGGGAATGCGTTATATTCCATTGCCGGAGCAACTTTTGGAGTGTTTTCAGATCAGAACTGTAACAATCAGATCGGAACACTTACTACAGATGAAAATGGAGATACCAACGAAGTGGAAGTGACAGCCGGAACGGTTTATATCAAAGAGCTTTCGGCACCAAAAGGATACAAATTAGATACAACAGTGCACAGCTTGACTGTAGAAGCAGGAAAGACAGCGGTATTAAGTGTCGCAGATATTCCGAAGGTAACAGAGACACTGGTGGATCTGTTCAAGATTGATATGGAGACAGGCAAAGCAACCGCACAGGGAAGTGCAGCACTGGAAGGAGCAGAATTTACCTGGTGTTATTATGACGGACTTTATACAAAAGATAATTTGCCAGAACAGGCAACACGCACATGGGTTACAAAAACAGTAGAGGAAAAGAACGGTGATGGAACCGTTCACTATGTGACAAAACTGGCAGACGTTTATAAGGTATCAGGAGATGCCTTTTACACACAGAATGAGAAAAACGTGTTGCCACTTGGAACACTGACTGTTGAAGAAACCAAAGCACCAGACGGATATTTACTGGATGGAGCTTATATGCAGGCAGGAGACAGCACGGAGCAGATCAAAGGAATGTATCTGACACAGATCACAGAAGATGGAGAGCTTGCAGTTCTTTCTGGAAGTAACCAGTATTCCGTATCTGATCAGGTTATCCGAGGCGGTGTGAAGATTCAGAAACGTGATTTGGAGACAAAAGATACCAAAGCACAGGGAAGTGCCACGTTAAAAGATACAGAATTTGCCATTATTTCTCTGAATGAGAATACAATTCTGGTAGAAGGAAAATTGTACAAGCAAAATGAGACAGTTAAGACGCTTCAGACAGGGATTGACGGAGCAGCAACAACCGCAGCAGATTTACTTCCATATGGTAAATACAAACTGGAAGAGACAAAAGCACCGGAAGGGTATCTGACAGATGGAGTCAAAGCAATTGAATTTTCCATTACGGAAAATGGAAAGATTGTGGATTTAACAGATGAAAGCCATTTCATTTATAACCAGATCAAACGTGGAGATCTGGAAGGCGTGAAAATCGGAGTTGGTACACACAAGAGACTGGCGAATGTTCCATTTAAGATTACCAGTAAAACAACCGGAGAGAGCCATATCGTAGTGACAGATAAAAATGGCCAGTTTTCAACAGCTTCGGACTGGGCATCCCATAAGAAAAACACCAATGCCGGAAAATCCAGTGAAGATGGCATCTGGTTTGGAACTTCTGAGCCGGACGACAGCAAAGGAGCATTACTTTATGACACTTATGAGATTGAAGAATTGTCTTGCGAGGCCAACAAAGGAATGAATCTGATTCCTGCATTTGAAGTCGTGGTAAGCAGAAATAAAGTGAAAATCGACCTTGGAACTCTGACTGATGAATATGAAAAAGAGATTACCATTCATACAACTGCAACGGACAAGGCAACCGGAGAAAAGGTAATTGTTGCAGGAAAGAAAGTAACGATTGTGGATACGGTTATGCTGGACGGTCTGGAAGAAGGAAGAAAGTACCAGTTAAAAGGCTGGCAGATGCGGAAAGAGGAAAATGCGGAGCTGTTGATTGATGGGAAGCGTGTAGAGAGTGAGTATACTTTTGTTGCTGACAGCGAGAAAATGAAAGTTGAAATCTCTTATACGTTCGATGCATCCGAACTTGGCGGACAGAATCTGGTTACATTTGAAGAATTATACGATCTGAAAAATCCGGAAGAACCTGCAAAAGTAGCAGAACATAAAGACATTGAAGATGAGGGACAGACGGTTCTGATCACAGAACGTAAGATTTCTATTCATACTACAGCAACAGATAAAAATGGCAAGAAAGAAATTGAAGCAGGAAAAAATTTGACGATTGTAGATACTGTTACTTTAGAAGGATTGGAAATTGGTACGAAATACAAATTGTCTGGCTGGCAGATGATCAAGGCGGAAAATGCAAAGCTGATCATTGATGGTAAAGAAGTAACAAATGATTACGAATTTACTGCAGATAAGGAAAAGATGGAAGTGAAGATTGAGTTTACTTTTGATGGGAGTTCACTCAGTGGAAAGCAGCTTGTAACGTTTGAAGAACTGTATGATATGACAAATCCGGAAAAACCGAAGAAGGTAACGGAGCATAAGGACATCAATGATGAAGGTCAGACAGTTACCATCAAAGAAGTGCCGGAAACTCCAACGCAGGAGACACCGGGAAACCCTGTAAAGACTAGCAATCCGCCAAAAACAGGTGATACAACACAGGCAGCTTTGTGGATAGCCATTCTGTTATTATCGGCAGCCGGAATTACAGGTATCCGTGTCTGGAACAAAAAGAAACAGATTAAGAAATCAGGAATTGAAGAGAAAAAAGAAGAGGAGTAAAACAGAGGGTGGCGTTAAGCTGCCCTTTGACAATAAAATGGGAAAGAATCAAAAAGCAATAAAAGTATTACAGCGTTTATTTGATGCCGGATATGGAACAGAGAAAGAGATTGCCAGTATGACCATGGATGAAATGCTTATGTTGCCAGGAGTGAATGTGGCAGATTTATGTATGATCAGTGAATTGCAGAAAATTATTAAGGCGAATAAGGTGATAAGTTATTTGTCAGGAAGAATAGAAACAAAGGACGAACCGAAAGGAGCAGAGGAACATGGAGCAACATAAACAATTGGAACTGACATTATCACAAGTGAAAGCGTACGTGGAATCAACAGATAAAAATTTTCTGTTAGTTATAGAATTCCCGGAAGGAGTAGAGAAGGATGGAGAATGAGCTGGAAGTTGTAAATATCCGACTGGTCAAGGAACCGTCCCTTTATAGCGAAAAGATTTTGGACAGCCCACAGGCAGTTGTGGAATTGATGGCGAAGGAATTAGCACAATATGACAGAGAAGTGTTTTGCGTCCTAAATATGAAAAACAACGGTCAGGTGATTAATATGAATATGGTCAGTGTTGGAAGTATCAATGCTTCGCTTGTAATTCCAAGAGAAGTTTTTAAGAGCAGTATTCTGGCAAATGCATCTGCGATTATCGGACTTCATAATCATCCCAGTGGCAATGTGAAACCATCCAAAGAGGATATGTTAGTAACCCGAAAGTTGCAGCAATGCGGACAGTTATTGGGGATAGAGTTGCTGGATCATATCATTGTCGGTGGAACAAATGAAAAGATGTTTAGTTTCCGAGAGAAGGAGATGCTGAATGTGACGGGAAGAACTGATTTGAATTTAGAGAGGTAGAACGAATAAAGTGCAGAGTAGATAATTAGAGGTATAGAAATTAGATAGCGGCATTGGAAAAACGATGCCGCTATAAAAATCTGATTAATCATCGAACTTGTAAAGGAGTACAAACTATGTTAATCTGTTATAAACCAATGGGGAAGAATGATAAAGAAAGAGGTGATAATGTGGCAGAAAAGAATGTAAAAGAGTTGGATTTTGAACGGAAACATGAAGAAGATTTACAGCGTCTTCGAGGCTTTCGATTGCTTGATGATGACTTTATGAGTAAGGTCTTTGAGGATAAAGAATGTACCAAATTCTTGCTTCAGATTATTTTGAACAGAACTGATTTAAAGGTAATAACTGTCCATGGACAGCATGATATTAAGAATCTACAAGGGCGTTCAGTAAGACTGGATATATTGGCAGTAGACGTAGAAGGAAGAGTTTACAATATTGAAATCCAGAGAAGTGATAAGGGTGCCGAAGTGAAAAGAGCAAGATATAACAGTAGTCTTATTGATGCAAATGTCACTGAACCGGGTGAAAAATATGAAAATTTGTGTGAATCTTATGTTATATTTATTACAGAAAATGATATAATGAAAGCGGGATTACCAATCTATCATATTGATAGAACGGTTAAAGAAACTGGCGAATTGTTTGGTGATGAATCGCATATTATATATGTGAACTCACAAATAAAAGATGAGTCAGCATTAGGAAAACTGATGCATGATTTCTATTGTACTGATCCTAAAGATATGAATTACAAAATATTGGCAGAACGTGTTCGATATTTTAAAGAAGACGAGAAAGGAGTTGCGACTATGTGTAGAGTAATGGAAGATATGAGAAATGAGACTGCGAGAGAAGAAAGAATAGCAATGGCACAGCGATTATTGAAGTTAGGAAAACTGTCATATGAAGAGATTGCAGAAACAGCGGTATTGACAGTAGAAGAAGTCAAAGCTCTGGACGAGAAAGGGATTGCTTAGAGTAATATTTTATATAATCAGGAATTCTTATATATAAAGATTTCTTGGTTATTTTATAAAAAAAATATTTAATGAAAAAGTCTAAATCTACATAGCCAGATGGTTTCCAACCCAAGGAATCATCTGGCTATTATCATGCCCAGATATTATCCCAAACAATATCAATCCCAGGCAGGAAAGGGGATGAAAATCATGCCATATATACCACCATCAGTCATGCAGGAAGTCAAGCGAATGGACTTACTCGCCTACCTGAAAAATTATGAACCGTATGAACTGGTTCATTTTTCCGGCAACACCTACACCACAAGAACACACGACAGCTTGAAAATATCCAATGGAAAATGGATGTGGTGGAGCAGGGGAATCGGTGGCAGATCAGCACTGGATTATCTGATCAAAGTAAAAGAATACAGCTTTTTAGAGGCGGTTGAATTGCTTGCAGGACAGGCAAATATTCAGCCGTCTCTTTCTGTATCCGAGAACATTCCGATGGAAAAACATTTGCTGTTACCAAAGAAAAATGAGGACAATGCAGAAGTGATTGCATATCTTTTGGAACGAGGAATCGACAAAGAAATCATTCGATTTTGTCTGGATTCCGGAAGAATTTATGAAAGTGCATTTCATCATAATGCAGTATTTGTAGGAATGGATGCGAAAGGAAGTCCGAAATATGCAGCTCTTCGGGGAACCGGGACAAGCTTTATTGGTGAGGCAAATGGAAGCGATAAGAATTATTCTTTTTCCGTTTTTTCAGAAAAACCAAGTGAAACGGTGCATCTGTTTGAGTCAGCAATCGATTTGTTGTCCTATGCAACCTTGCAGAAATCAGAGGGAAAGGAGTGGAGAGAGGAACATTTATTGTCTCTTGCAGGCGTCTATCAGCCAGCAAAAGAAATTGAAAAAAGTAAGGTCCCTGCAGCGTTGACCAGAGCATTAAAGCTGCATCCAGAAGTGAAAGTGATCGTACTGCATTTGGATAATGACCGTATCGGAAGACTTGCCACAAAAGCAATTTGTACTGTACTTCCAAAGCAGTATCAGGTAAAAGATGAGCCTCCGAAATATGGAAAAGATTACAATGATCAGCTTTGTATCAAGTTAAACCTGGCGGTTACAAAGAGGGCAAAAGCAGCAAAAAAGAGTCTGGCAAGTCATAAAAAATACGAGAGATAGAAGGTGAGCAGAAGATGAAAATGGTGAAATATGAGCTGGCAGTTGTGCATAAGAAAGACCTGATTTTGACGATGGAAGAGGATGTGGACAGTGAAGAAGTTTTGAAGATTTTTCTTGAAACTCTGAAAGAAAATGAGAAAAATCAGGGAGAATTGCTTGGAATTGTTGCTGAAAAAGTGCTGGAAGAGAGCTGCATGGAGCAGTGTGAAAACTGTCAAATATATTGTCCGGCAGGTGAAGTATAGCAATACACAATACCAGCAAGCAACGCCTTTGGATTGCCACACAGGTTTCCTGTCTGGCAGTCTGCGGCAGCTTGTCAGGGAGAATCCCTGAAACCCTCAGAAAATGAAAAAGGAGAAAGTAACAATGTTGAAGTTTATTTGTGGAGTATTAGTAGGTGGCATTATAGGAGTAGTGTTGATGTGCCTGTTGCAGATTAACAAGATTCAGTAGACAAAAAGAAAGGAGATACAAGATGCAGGTTGAAGTATCAATGGAAGACAAGAAGAAAGCAGAAAGACGGTATCAGGAATATTTAAAGAAAATGAACAAGAAGAAGGGAGAACAGAAGAAATGATTGCAAAAGAGATGATAGCAGAAAAGGTATTTGCGGAAGGTGTAGCAAAAGACATTCGGAATTTTCTCCCAGCTAAATATGAGAATGCAGAATTTCAGGTAATACAGATGAATAAAAATAATGGAGTCCAGATGGTAGGAGTACAGGTAAGACTGCAGGAAGAAAATGTGTGCCCAGTTGTTTATGTAGAGCCGTTCTTTAATGAAATACGTCTGGGCAAATCCGTTGAGAAAGTGATGAATGAAATTGCAAAATGCATGGAAGAAGCAGGAAACGCTCCGTTTGTGCACAGTGGTATCAACCCAATGGATTATGATTTAGTGAAGGAGCATCTGGCAGTGATGCTTGTGAACACCCAGGCAAACAAACGAATGTTACAGGAAATGCCTCATGAAAATATGGAAGATCTGTCGGCTATCTGTTATGTGGATTTTCCGGTAGAGTCTAACGATGGAAAAGCGACTATGAAGGTGAAAAATGAACATCTTAAGATGTGGAATGTGGATGCAAAGGAAATGTTCCAGCAGGCCAGAGCAAATACACAGCCTGTAAATACACCGATTCTTCAGTCAATGGACGAAATGTTGTTGAGTATTTTTAATGAAGAAGGACATACAACAAACCTGTTAGATGAAAATGTTGATTTTGGACTTCGTTCACATGATATGCTGTATGCACTTACGAATGTAGAAAAGCAATATGGAGCATCTATGATCACGCAGCCAGAAGTTTTAAATAAATTGGAACAGCTTTTTCCAGAAGCATTCTATGTGTTACCGTCATCGGTGCATGAAGTTCTGCTCGTTCCGGATAATGGAGAGATGGAACCGAAAATGCTTGGTGAAATGGTACGGGAAGTAAATAAAAATGAAGTGGAACGGCAGGAGGTTCTCTCAGACAGAGTTTACAGTTACGATAAAGAAAAACACCAGATTCGCCAGGAACCAGATTCTATACAGAAAGTAAAGGAGATGGAGCGTTGAGAAAACGTAATGTAGCAATCCTTTTCCGATTGAACAAAAAAGAAGCAGAAGCATTGGATAAGAAAGTAAAGAGAAGCGGACTGAACCGGGAAGCTTACCTGAGACAGTTGATTTCTGGTGTTGTTCCAAGAGACGCACCGCCGCCAGATTATTATTCTATGATGCGGGAGCTACATAAGATTGGAAATAACTTAAATCAGATCGCACAGAAAGCACATGTGTTAAATGTGGTAGATGTGCAGCGTTACGATAAGGAAGTGCGGAAGTTCAATGAAGCAGTCCGTAAGATTACAGAAGCAGTGATACTTCCAGAGAAAAATGAATCATGGCAGTGACATCAATCTGGAGCATCAAGGGGTGGATTGGAAAAGTAATCAATTATGCGGAGAATCCGGATAAGACGAAAGAGAACAATGAAGGGCGAATATCTGAGAATCAATCACGATCCACACAAGGACTTAATGATGTAATTACCTATGCGGTGAATGCAGAAAAGATCAGACGGAGGCAATCTGAATCTATGGAAATGGAACTTGTCGGAGAAGCGGAAGAACTGATGGAACAGTATGTATCTGGAGTGAATTGTGCACCGACAACCGCCAGAGAAGAAATGATTGCGGTCAAAAAGCGTTTTGGAAAGGAGGACGGAATTGTTGCGTTTCATGGCTACCAGTCTTTTGCACCGGGAGAATGTAATCCGGCAATGGCACATGAGATTGGAAAGAAGCTGGCAGAAGAATTGTGGGGCAGTCAGTATCAGGTATTGATTGCGACTCATTTGGATAAGGCGAATCATCTGCACAACCATTTTGTGGTGAACTCAGTTTCATTCATTGATGGGAAAAGATACCACAGGACAAATCAGGATTACCGGGATATGCGAATGGTGTCGGACCGGTTATGTAAAGAATATCAGTTATCGGTTGTCGGGCAGCCGGAACAGGGAAAAGGAAAACATTATGCCGAGTGGCAGGCGGAGCAGCAAGGGAAGCCAAGTTATCATAGTATGGTAAAAGCAGATGTTGATGAAGCAATCCGAAAAGCGAGGACTGAAAAACAGTTCTTTTTTTATTTGCGGGAAAAAGGATACTTGTTTAAGTTTGGAAAAGACATCAATATTCGTCCGGAAGGGCGAGAGCGAGGTCTGAAGCTAAAGCGGAACTTTGGAGAGAATTATTCGCTGGAAGCAATCCGGGTTCGGATTCTGGAAGAAAATGAATTACCTGCCGAGAAGAAAATTTCAGTTGGGAAGTATTACCGGATTCAGGTATCCGGCAACTTTAAGCAGACAAGAAAAATCAGAGGGCTTCGGGGATTGTATCTGCACTACTGTTATCTTTTAGGAATCCTGCCGAAGAACCGCCTGTCAATATCTGCCAAACAGGTGCATGTATTGTTCCGGGAGGATTTGTTAAAACTGAATACCATTTCAAAAGAGACGAAGCTGCTCTGCCATTATCACATTGATACTGCGGAGCAGCTTTTTTTGTTGAAAGAAAGTTTGCAGAAGAAAATGGAGCAGTGTGTGGAGGAGCGGAAGCACCTGCGTTATAAGATCCGGGCAGACAGACCGGAAGAAGAAATACAGGAAATGAAGGAGCAGATAAAAGTTCTGACAGAGAAAATTGGAACGCTCAGAAAGGAGGCAGCACTTTGTGATGGAATCGCCGCACGTTCCAAGGTAATCGAAGAAAAATTTAAGATGGTGCGGGAAGAAAAAGAGAAGAAGGAGGAACAAAGCCATGAACACATCAGGCGAAGCCGCTGATCAGGTGGTACGAATGTCGTTGGAAGTCGGTGAAGCAGCATTGAAGATCAGTGGCACAGGAGCGAAGCATCTGGCAGTGATGCTGTATGCAGTCTTAAAAGAGAAGAAAAAGACAAAAGGCAGAGTAAGACTTGAAACACTGGTCAAATCAGGTAGACCACTGACGGTATTTTCAGTGAAAGAAAGTGATCTGAAACAATTTGTTCAGGAAGCAAAACGATATAGTGTGTTGTACTGTGCAGTCCGAAATCCCAAAGGAAGCAGTGACGGACTGGTAGATGTGATTGTAAAGGAAGAAGATGCACCAAGAATCAACCGTATCGTAGATAGATTCCAGTTTGCATCTGTAACAGAAGCAGCGAAGATTAAGACGGAAATTGAGCGGACACGTGCAGAAAAAGCAAAAGCCGGAAAATCAGAGAAGCAGGAAAAGAAGCCGGAAAAAGTACAGGTTCAGCAGGAAAAACAGGGACAGGCAGAAACGGAGAAAGATTATCCGCAGAAATCCAAGGAGGATCAGCTTATGGACGAGTTGTTTGGAGAGCCGGTAAAGAAAGAGGGGAAGGAGCAAAACCCCTCTTTGGCAAAGACGACCAAATCCCGTCTGTCCGAGCCTACCTCAAAGAAGCAAGAGAAAACCGCAGAGGGTACTTCTAAGTTATTTACCCCGGAAAAACCAGAGAAACCATCGGTCAGAAAGGAACTTCGGGAAATACAGAATGCAAGGAAGAAAGAAGCGGAGCGGCGTGAGAATAGAAATGATCCGGTGAGAAATCAGGGAAATAAAGACCGGAATCAGATTCGCCACCAGCAGCCACAACAGAAACGAAAACCAAGGAAAGGGAAAGAGAGGTAAATTTTATGGATAATAGTTTTGATTCTTTATTAAATGCATCGGCTGTACCACAGGATGAAAAGGTACAGGCATTTATTGCAGAAAGCAGAAATAACAGGAATCGCTGCTATGAGTTGTCAGAGCAGGTAACCGCACAAGTGGCAACGGATGGGAAAATGCTGCAGAAGTATCTGGATGTACAGAGTACCTTTGATCGATATACTACCAATAATGCACTTCTGATTCTGGCACAAAGACCAGATGCACAGAAACTGGGTGACTATGGATACTGGAGAGATCATGGATTTTATTTAAAACGTATGGAACGACAGAATCCAGTTCTGATTTTAGAGCCGGGAAAAACATATAAGCGTGAAGATGGTACAGTTGGAAATTATTATAATGCGAAAAAGCTATATGATATTTCTCAGACTACAATGTCCGATACAACAATTCAAAAGTCAGAATATGAAGAACATGATTTAATCCGGGCGTTAGTCAGTACCCCTCCGGTAAATATTGTTGCAGCAGAACCAGAACAGATGCCGGATGAAAAAGGAGCATTTTTTAAACCGGAAGAAGGTTGTATTTATGTAAGAAAAGGGATGAGTGCACAGGAAATCTTTCAGAATCTTGTGCCGGAATTGGTATTTGCCGGATATGCGGATGGGAATCCGCACTATGATAAAAATGAAGATGCATTTCATGTATCGTGTGCGTCTTATATGTTGTGTAAAAAATATGGAATAGATACCAGTCGATATGATTTTTCACATGCACCAGAGTTCTTTGAAAGAATGGAGACTCAGGAAGTGCGGGCGGAACTTTCCAGAGCCAGAGATGCAGCGAATGCAATTTCTGCAAGAATGGCAAAGGTACTGGATCAGAATCGGAATGCAACTTACCGACAGTCAGAGACTGAAAAAACCGGACAAGACAGTTCTGAAAAGGTGAAAGATAAGAAAGAAAATCCAGAGCCTGAAAAGAAAGAACAGAAATCCAGAGGACAACATAGAAAAGAAGCACGCTAGAAAAATTCGGGAAAGGAGAATGCAAAATGAGCAGTGATACGATTACGTTAGAACTGGATAAATATGAGAGTGGCGTAGTGTTCCATTCCCTAAAGGACAAGCGGAATCAGATGCTGAAAGAGGGAAAAGATACGGAGCTTGTCGATGATGTTTTAATGAAAGTCATTGAGAAAATCGAAGTACCGCCGGATAAAGGAAAGAGAGGATGCAGAAGCCATGAAGAACGATGATGAACAGAGTGGTCTGATACTGGCGTTGCTTGGAATTATCCCGGTTATCTGGTTTGCGTTACTTGTCGCACCTTATCTTTCGTCTGGTCTTATGGGAATTCTGGAAGGAGTTCCTAAAGCAATGAATCATCCGTTTTCGATTCAGTTATGTGGGGACAGTGTAAAAACTGTCCTTATTTTTTTGCTGTCTTACAGCATGGGAATCGGGATTTATCTTTCTACTAGGAAACATTACCGACGAGGTGAAGAACATGGTTCTGCAAAATGGGGGAATGTGAAGAAAATCAATCGCAGATACAGGGAGAAGCGGTTTACAAAAAATAAGTTGCTAACCATGCATGTACGAATCAGCTACAACATGCGGAAACATTTGCGAAATGTATTGATGGTTGTGATTGGTGGTTCTGGTTCAGGAAAGACCAGATTTTTTGCGAAACCGAATCTGATGCAGGCGAATACCTCTTTTGTGGTGCTTGATCCAAAAGGAGAGAACTTGCGGGATACCGGGTATCTTCTGGAAGAAAAAGGTTATGAAGTAAGAGTGCTTGACCTGATAAATATGGAAAAGAGCCATTGCTATAACCCGTTTGTATATCTGAAAGACGATAACGATGTGCAGAGACTGGTAACGAACCTGTTCAAAGCGACTACACCAAAAGGCAGTCAGTCTAACGATCCATTCTGGGATACCGCAGCTTCTATGCTGTTGTTGGCACTGATTTTCTATCTGAGATATGAAGCACCGGAAGAAGAACAGAATTTCCCGATGGTAATGGAAATGTTACGTGCCGGAGAAGTCAGAGAGGACGATGACCAGTACCAGTCACCGCTTGATGAATTGTTTGAGCGGTTGGAAATGAAGAACCCGGAACATATCGCAGTAAAGTATTACAAAGATTATCACTCTGGTAGTGCCAAGACATTAAAATCCATTCAAATCACATTAGCCGCAAGACTTGAGAAATTCAACTTATCCAGTCTGGCAGCACTGACCGCAACGGACGATTTAGACCTGCCATCACTGGGAGAGCGAAAAGTGGCTTTATTTGCGTTAATCCCGGACAACGACACCAGTTATAACTTTCTGGTGTCAATATTGTATACCCAGTTATTTCAGCAGTTGTTCTATCTGGCAGACCATAAATATGGAGGGAGACTTCCGGTTCATGTGCATTTCCTCATGGACGAATTTGCAAATGTTTCACTGCCTGATGACTTCGATAAGATTCTGTCTGTGATGCGTTCCAGAGAAGTGTCAGTCAGTATTATTTTGCAGAATCTGGCGCAGTTAAAAGCATTGTTTGAGAAGCAGTGGGAAAGCATTATGGGAAATTGTGATGAATTTTTATATTTAGGCGGCAATGAGCAGGGAACACATAAATATGTCAGCGAACTTCTTGGCAAGGCAACGATTGACACGAACACCTATGGAAAATCAACAGGACATTCCGGAAATTATTCCACCAATTATCAGAATACAGGGCGGGAGCTGATGACACCCGATGAAGTTCGCATGTTGGATAACCGATATGCGATTCTTTTTATTCGTGGAGAAAGACCAATTTTAGATGAGAAATTTGATATTTTAAAACATCCCAATGTAGGGCTTACGACTGACGGGAACGGGAAACCATATCTGCATGGTACGGTTGGCCGGGCGGTGGCAAGTATCTCATTGGGAGACAGTTTAGAAGGTGAACTCACAGACGATTCACTGGAATCGGAAGATTACGAATTATTATCCGATGAAGATCTGGAAGAAATTATCCAGAAATATGTGTAAATCCAAGAAAAATATATAGGAGGCTATTAAAAAATGAAGTTAGATATGCGAAAGAAGCAGGAGAAGAAAGAAACAACAAAATCAACGAAGAAGCTGCCAATGACAGCAAAAATGAAACGTGCCATTGCAGTGTATATTGCAATGGTACTGATTATGACAGCAGGAGCAAGTACCGTATTTGCGGCAGACGATCCACTGATCGTTATCAATAATCTGTCCACATTTATCTTTGGACTGATTCGTGCCATCGGCATGATTTTACTAGGATTTGGAATTGTGCAGGTTGGTTTATCACTGAAGTCTCACGATCCAAGCCAGAGAGCCAATGGGTTCTTAACATTAGCAGGTGGTGTAATCATTACATTCGCAAAAGAAATCCTGAATCTGATTACAGGTTAAGCAGAACAGAAAACAAGGAGTAAGAAAACGGGACTGTGCAGGGGCACATGGAACCGCACTGTCCCGACTAAGACAGGAGGTGTTTAGAACGTGTCAGATAACTGGGTAGTACAGAACTTGCAAAATGCCTTGGATACCTGGAACAGTAAACTTGCGGAAATCTGGCAGATACTCACACAGTCACCGGAAAACTTTAAAGGTGGCGGTATCTGAAGAGCGTTTGATTAAACCAAAAGCATTGCATGAAGGGTGGCAGACAGGCGGTTCGGCACGATTGACCAGACTGGCATTCAACTTGTGGAATGGATATGTGGAGAAGGGAGAAGAAAGTCTGTCTACCCCATACGAGATGTTCGATTGTGGCTATGCACCATATTTTTATGAAGCAATCCGCATGAAGTATCCGGAATACTGCCGGGAACTGCCACAGGTGAGCAAAAAAGAAACTAATCATGAACGCTAGATAAAGATTCAAATGGAGAAAAGCGATGGATTGTAAGATAAAAACACGCCAAGTCCATAAGGATATTAAAGTATTAGATAAGACGGTTACAGTGACAGACCATATTAAGCAGTCTTATGTCAGAACAAAAGAAACTGTCATGCAATCGACGGAGAAATCCAGTGATAGAGAGAATAATCCGGTAGGTTATGCAGAAGATGTGGCCAGCGAGTATGCTGACCACATTTTTCACGAAACAGGGCATCAGGTACGCAGACAGGCAGGAAAGATTATTGAACGGAGGAAAGAGAAAACTTCTGTTTCTTCGCTTGTCGAAGAAACAGTTTACCAGCCGAAAGAACAAATCCGACCAGTACCGTCTTCAGGCGGAGAAACGGCACAGAAGCAGGGAAAAGAACTTGCTGTCAAAAAAATCAAGACTGTTGAACGGGATAAAAGAACGATCAAGACAGGGAGAACTTCGGAACAGGTTGTAAAGAATACCGGAAAAGGTACCATCAAGACTTCTGGGAAAGCGGTCAAGACTGCAGAACAAACAGCAAGGACCAGTATCAAAACATCGGAGCAGACAGCAAATGCTTCTGTCCAGGCAATGCATTATTCCATGAAAAAGGCAGAAAAAGCAGTGCAGGCAACAAGACAGACAGCACAAAATACCAGGATTGCAGTGAAAACGACAGCAAAAGCGGTAACACATGCGATAAAAGCGTTGATTGAAGCTACAAAAGCATTACTGAGTGTATTGACTGCAGGTGGTTGGATTGCAGCTATGATTTTGATTATCGTCATTTTATTTGGTGGTTTTCTATGCATGACAGGTGGGGATAATTCCAGTACAGTTTCTTCCGTCAGTGCAGAAGTAGAAGCATACGAACCACTAATCCGTCAGTATGCAAATCAATATGGTATTGGAGAATATGTGGAACTGATCAAAGCGATTATGATGCAGGAATCCGGTGGGAGAGGACTTGATCCGATGCAGTGTTCAGAAGGGAGCTTTAATACAAAATATCCCAGACAGCCGAATGGAATCACGGATCCAGAGTATTCGATTTCCTGTGGGGTGCAAGAAATAAAAAGTTGTCTGGAACGTGCAGGAGTAAAAAATCCTCTGGATATGGAAAATATTAAACTGGCATTGCAAAGTTACAACTACGGAAATGGATATCTGGAATGGGCGAAAGCCAGAGGTGGATATACCCTTGCAAATGCAGCAGAATTTTCCGATATGATGGCACAGAGAATGGGCTGGAGCAGCTATGGGGACAAGCAGTATGTACCACATGTGCTTCAGTATTATGCATTTGGAAGAATCCCGACAGGTATCGGTAATCAGGCAATCGTTCAGGTGGCAGCATCGCAGGAAGGAAAAGGCGGAACGACCTATTGGAGTTGGTATGGATTTGGAGGTAGGGTAGAGTGGTGTGCCTGCTTTGTGTCCTGGTGTGCAGACCAGAGCGGTTATATTCAGAGTGGAGTCATTCCGAAATTTTCTCTTTGTTCGGACGGTGTGAAGTGGTTTGAAAGTAAAGGTAGGTTCCGTGACGGAAGTTATACCCCGGTGGCAGGAGATATTATTTTCTTTGACTGGGGAAATAATGGAACAATTGACCACGTTGGAATTGTAGAGAGTGTCAACGGTGGAACCGTTAATACCATAGAAGGCAACAGTGGGGATAAAGTGGCAAGACGGAGTTACCGTATCGGAAGCAGTAACATTTATGGATATGGTGTTCCGGCATATTAAAAGGCAGGAGAAAAAGTGTGATAGTCTAATGGTGAATCTGGAGTATACAATTCCTGAAAATAGACTTGACTTTCAAATATTACAAGTGTAAGATTTAAGAAACAAAAAAATTAGAAGAAAGGAATATCTATGAAAAGAAGACGAAAAAAGCAAAATATCCAAAAATCTTACGCTTGTAAAATTTTTGGGCTGATAGTAGCTATAACAGTAATTGCTGTTTCGGGAGGTGTTTTATTAAAAAGGACGATAACGGAATCACCAGAAGACACACTTGTGGAATATATGAACCATATTGAAAAAAAGGAATATGAAGTAATGTATACTATGATAGATTCAGATGAAAAAGTTTATTTGACAAAAGAAGAATACATACAACGAAATTCTAAGATATACGAAGGAATAGAGGTCAGTGACATTAAAATCAGTCATATAGCTGTGAAAGAGAAAAAAGCAGATACAGTTACGCTTTCGTATGAAACATCATGTAATACAATTGCCGGAACAATACAATTTGACAATATGGCGGAACTGAAGAAGACGAAACAGGGATATAAATTAGTATGGCAGGATAGCCTGATTTTTCCAGATTTAGAGAGTGATGATAAAATAAGTGTTACTACATCAAAAGC